>Ga0207866_1000523_pt1 | contig 54616 bp, 51 predicted proteins | sample HigsolmetaAR203D_FD_184835 | JGI IMG/M metagenome (GOLD analysis project Ga0207866, IMG submission 184835) | Ionic liquid and high solid enriched microbial communities from the Joint BioEnergy Institute, USA - AR20-3-D (SPAdes) (version 2) ...
CGGACCGTCCCGCTGACGCCCATATCCGCCTTGGTGATCTTCGACTGCGCCCGCAGGAACTCGGACTCCGCGCGCTCGGCCGCGGCCATCAGCGTTTCGCCGTCGGGCGTCAGGGTGCAGCCCTGGGACCCCCGCTCGACCAGCCTGACGCCAAGCTGTTCCTCCAGCGCCGAGACGTGACGGCTTACCGTCGCGTGATTGATGCCGAGCTTCCGGGCGGCACCCAGGATCTGACCGCTGCGGGCGACCGCCAGGAAGATTCTCAGATGATCCCAGTCCATCGGACAGGCACTCGAATTTCCGCACAGAAGAACCGCAATTTCGCGCGTTGATGCGCAAAAATCAAAAGAAGAACCTTCCCCCTGCGACAGCTTCTATGGGGGTGAGCCAATGGTCGAAATCGGACATTTCATCGGCGGGCGCCGGGTTGCCGGGCGCAGCGGCCGGAGCGCGGAGTTCTTCAAGCCGATGACGGGCGAAGTTCAGGGAACGGTCGCCCTGGCCTCCGCAGAGGAGGTACGGCAGGCCGTCCTCGACGCGGCAGCGGCGCAGCCCGCCTGGGCGGCGCAGAATCCGCAAAGGCGGGCCCGGGTGCTGATCCGGTTCCTGGATCTTGTCCGCAAGGAATTCGACTCCCTGGCCGAGATGCTGGCCCTGGAGCACGGAAAGACCATCCCCGACGCCCGCGGCGACATCCAGCGGGGCATTGACGTGGTCGAGTTCGCGATCGGCGTGCCGCACCTGATGAAGGGGGAGTTCACCGAGGGCGCCGGACCGGCCATCGACATGTATTCCATGCGCCAGCCGCTCGGCGTCGTCGCCGGCATCACCCCGTTCAATTTCCCGGCGATGATTCCGATGTGGAAGTTCGCCCCGGCGATCGCCTGCGGCAACGCCTTCATCCTGAAGCCGTCGGAGCGGGATCCGGGCGTGCCGATGCGGCTGGCGGAGCTGATGATCGAGGCGGGCCTTCCGGCCGGCATCCTCAACGTCGTGAACGGCGACAAGGTCGCGGTCGACGCCATTCTGGACGACCCCGACATCCGGGCGGTCGGCTTCGTCGGCTCCAGCGCGATCGCGGAATATGTCTATGGCCGGGCGGCGACCCGGGGCAAGCGGGTCCATTGCTTCGGCGGCGCAAAGAACCACATGGTCATCATGCCGGATGCCGACATGGACCAGGCGGCGGATGCCCTTATCGGCGCCGGCTACGGATCGGCGGGCGAGCGCTGCATGGCCGTGTCCGTCGCGGTGCCCGTGGGCGAGAGGACGGCGGACCGGCTGATCGAAAGGCTCGTGCCCCGGATCGAAAACCTGAAGATCGGGCCGTCGACCGACCCCGATGCCGATTTCGGCCCGCTAGTCACGCGCCAGCACCTGCAGAAGGTCAAGGACTATGTCGAGATTGGCGTGAAGGAGGGGGCAGAGCTGCTGGTCGACGGCCGCGGCTTCAGCCTGCAGGGCTACGAGAACGGCTTCTACATGGGCGCCTGCCTGTTCGACCGCGTCACCCGGGACATGCGGATCTACCGCGAGGAGATCTTCGGCCCGGTGCTCTCGGTCGTTCGCGCGCAGTCCTACGACGAGGCGCTCGCCCTCGTTTCGGACCACGAATACGGAAACGGCACGGCCATCTTCACGCGGGACGGCGACGCCGCCCGCGACTTCGCGTCGAAGGTCCAGGTGGGCATGGTCGGCGTGAACGTGCCGATCCCGGTGCCCCTCGCCTACTACACCTTCGGCGGCTGGAAGCGCTCCGCGTTCGGCGACCTCAACCAGTATGGGCCGGACTCGATCCGCTTCTATACGAAGACGAAGACGGTCACGACCCGATGGCCGTCCGGCATCCGGAAAGGAGCCGAATTCGCGATGCCGACGAGCTGACGGCGACCGGCGGCGCAAGGCGCCGCCCCAAGGTCGCCAGGCTGCTGCCTAGACGCCGCGGCCCGGATGCACGGGGCATCCGGGCCGCTCTCCTTTGCCGGCGTGGGCCGCTCGTGCTCAGATCAGGCCCTGCTCCTTCAGGTAGTCGGCCGCGACCTCCTCGATCGCCCTCTTGTCCACGTCGACGCTTCCGTTGAGCCGCTGCATCGTCGCATCGTCGAGCCGGACGGACAGGGATTCGAGAATTTCCTTCAGCTCCGGATGTTCCTCCAACGTGTCCTGCCGCACCACGGGCACGAGGGCGTAGTTCGGGAAGAAGTTCTCCTCGTCCTTGAGAAGCTGCAGGTCCATGGCGGCGATCTGGCCGTCGGTGGCCTGGACGACGACGATGTCCACGTCCCCGTTCGCCAGCGCGTTGTAGGCCAGGCCCAGATCCATCGGCTTCAGATTGGCCCGGTCGACCTTGAACCCGTAGACCTCCTGAAGGCCGAGCAGCCCGTCCTGCCGCTTGGGGAACTCGGCCGTGGTGGCCATGATGATGTCTGCGCCGGCATTGTAGGCCGCGGCCAGGTCGGCGATCGTCTCCATCCCCTCCGTCTTCGGATTGTCCTTGCGGATCGCAACGGCATAGGTGTTGTTCGCCGTCGACGGGGCCAGCCAGACCAGGCCCTTCTCGGCATCAAGCTCCTTGACCCGCTGATAGGTCTCCTCGGGCGTCAGCTTGTCGGTGACCTTGTTGAAGACGATCAGCGAGGTTCCCGTATATTCCCAGTAGAGATCGACCTGCCCGTTCTCGAGCGCCGAGCGGACGATGGTCGTGCCCATGCCGACATTCTTCTTGACGTCGTAACCCTTGCTCTCGAGAAGCTGCGCCGTAATCTCGGCCAAGGTCAGCTGTTCCGTGAAGTTCTTCCCGCCGATGACGATCTTCTGCGCCGACGCGGAGGAGATGCCGAAGATCGAGAGCGCCGCGGATGCGGCAAGCGCGGCGATCGTGTTTCTCATCATTTCCTGTTCCCTTCTCCCTGGTTGGTCGAAGCCTCACCGAAGCGGGTTCACGCCCTTCGGCACGGCCCAGTACTGACCCTGGCCGATCGCGAAATCGACCAGGATGGCGAGCAGCGCGGTCGGGATCGCCCCGGCCAGCATCATCGGCAGGTCGTTGAGAGCGATGCCGGTGAAGATCAACTCGCCAAGGCTGCCGCCGCCGATCAGGAAGGCGAGCGGCGCCGTGCCGACATTGATCGCAAGCCCCGTGCGGATGCCGGCCAGGATGACGAAGGCCGCGTTCGGCAACTCCACCTGGAACAGCATCTGCCGTTCGGTCATGCCCATGCCGCGCGCGGCCTCGATCAGCGGCGCCGGGACGGAGGTCAGGCCGGCGATCGTGTTCAGCAGGATCGGCAGCAGGGTCACGACGAACAGGCCGAAGATCGCCGGCGGCGCGCCGATGCCGAGGAACGACATGGAGAGCGCCAGAATGGCCAGCGTCGGGATGGTCGTGCCCAGATTGACGAACTGCGTCGCAACGTTCGTGAAGTGCCGGAACCGCGGCCGCGTCAGCAGGATGCCGAGGGGCACGGCGACGAGGATCGCGAGAGCGCCCGACACGGCGACGAGGAAGATGTGCTGCCGGATCAGGAACAGCACGTCCTCGCTGTACAGCAGCATTGCCGGCAGCATTCCGCTTGCCTGCAGATAGGCGCCGAAGGCGAATACGGCCACGAGCTGCGCGACGCGCCGGAACGTCGCGAAGGGGCTGACGGAGCGGTCGGAAGCGGCCATCGCTCAGCCGTCCCGGTACGTGGCGCCGAGCGCATGGGTGATGCCGCGCTGCGTCACATACCCCTTGAAGAAGCCGTCCTCGTCGACGCAGGCGAGCCACGAGACGTCCCGCGCGAACATCGTCGAGACCGCCGTGCGCAGGTCATCGGCCGGGCTCACGACGGTCGGCAGCTTCTCGTAATGCTCCCCGACCGTGCCTTTCCGGCTGCGGGCGATCTCCAGGGTCACGAATCCGCGCGCCCGCCCCTGGGGGCCGACCATGACGATCGAGCTGTGGCCGGCCTCCTCCATCTTCGCCGCGGCGGCTTCCAGCCGGTCCTCCGCGCGCACATGGCCGGGATTCGCATCCATGACGTCCGCCACCCGGATCAGGCGCAGCCTTTTCAGGGTTCGGTCCGAGCCGACGAAATCGGCAACGAAGGAATTGGCGGGATGGGCCAGCAGGTCGTCCGGCGCGGCATACTGGATCAGCCGCCCATCGCGGAAGATCGCGATCCGGTCGGCCATCTTCACCGCCTCGTCGATGTCGTGGCTGACGAAGACGACGGTCTTCTTCAGCCGCGCCTGAAGCTTCATGAACTCGTCCTGGATCACCTCGCGGTTGATCGGGTCGATGGCGCCGAAGGGTTCGTCCATCAGTAGGACCGGGGGATCCGCGGCGAGCGCCCGCGCCACCCCGACCCGCTGCGCCTGGCCGCCGGAGAGCTCCTTGGGGTAGCGCTTCAGGAAGACCCCGGGATCGAGATTGACCATTTCCAAGAGCTCGGCCGCGCGCCGGCGCGACCGCTGCCTGTCCCAGCCCAGCATGTCGGGGACGATCGTGATGTTCTCCTCGACCGTCTTGTTCGGAAACAGGCCGGTCTGCTGGATGACGTAGCCGATCGAGCGCCGAAGCGTCACCTCGTCGACCGCGGCGGTGTCCTTGCCGTCGATCGAAATCCGGCCCGAACTCGGCGCGATCAGCCGGTTGATCATCTTCAACGTCGTCGTCTTGCCGCAGCCCGACGGGCCCAGAAGCACGCAGACGGATCCCGCCGGCACCTCCATCGAAACGTTGTCGACCGCCGTCGTCGCGCCGAAGATCTTGGTAACGTTCTCGAGCCTGATCATCGGCCCTCCCTGAGCCCTGGCGAGGTCAGAAGGCGCTGCAGCGCGAGCAGCGCGTAATCGGCGACGATGGCCAGCACGCTGACGGCCACCGCTCCGGTGACGAGCTGGCGGATGTCGGTCTGCGAGATGCCGCGCGAGATGAAGGCGCCGAGGCCGCCCGCGCCGATATATGTGGCGATCGCGCCGACGGCGATGTTGAGGACGACCGCGTTCCTGACGCCGTTGATGATGACCGGCAGCGCGATCGGCAGCTCCACATGGCGCAGCCGCTGCAACGGCGACATGCCCATGCCGCGCGCGGCCTCGCGCAGCGCCGGATTGATGTTCATGATCGCCGTATAGGTGTTCCGGATGATCGGCAACTGCGCGTAGAGGGTAAGCGCGATGACCGCCGGCACGTAGCCGATGCCGTGGCCGAACGGGGAAAGGACGGGGATCAGAAGGCCGAACAGCGCGATCGACGGGATCGTCATGATCACCGCCGCACCGTAAAGGACGCGGTCGGCCAGCCCCTTGTTCTGGGTGATGAAGACGCCGAGTGACACGCCGGTCGCGATCGCGATCAGAACGGCGACCCCGACCATCGAAATGTGCTCCAGGGTGCGCTCGGCGATCAGGTCGAGGTTGTCGACCATGTAGCGCAATATTTCCATCGTCGTCGAACTGTCTCCCAGGGTTCGCGATAGAGAACCGCTGCGCTCCCGCCAGGGATGCGCAGCGATACGGGCGTTCCGGCGATCCGGGCGTCGGCCGTTGTCACGACCGTCGACGGGCGCTCCCGGTCCCTGATGTTCACGACGGCCGCCGGGTGGCGTGCGGGGCGTCCGCTTCCATAGGCGCCCCTGCTCCCGCAACGAGGCGATGCCGGTCCCGGCGAAGCGTTCCCGTGCCGATCGGGGCGGAACGGCGCGGCTACGCCCCGATGGACCGTCAGGGGCTGTTTCGCCTCAGATCGGTCCCTCAAGGAACTCGTCCTCGTAGGGGAAGCGGGACAGGAGTTCCGTCCCGGTTTCGGTGATCAGGATCTCGTCCTCGAGCTTGACGCCTTCGCGCCCGCCCTTCTCGCCGATATAGCTTTCGACGCTGACCACCATGCCGGGAACGAGATAGCCGTCCCGGCCATAGGTTTCGTAATCCATAGCATGGGCGATGAACGGTGTCTCCCCATGCATGCCGACCCCGTGCATGACGGAGGTGTAGCGCTGATCCACGAACCGCTCCGGGATCTTCCAGGCCTTCTCCGCGACCTCGCGGAACGCCATCCCGGGCTTCACGATCCCGATATTGTGCTGCACCTGGTCATAGGCCATGCGGTACAGCATCTTCTGATATTTCGTCGGCTTGCCCGGTCCGCACCGGAAGGTGCGCGAGAAATCGGAATAATAGCCGTAGCAGCCGATCGTATCGGTATCGAGGGCCACCAGCTCGCCGGGCCTGATCTTGCGGCCGCTCGCCTCGTTGAACCAGGGATTGGTGCGCTGGCCGGAGGTGAGCAGGCGGGTCTCGATGAACTCGCCGCCCTGCCGGATCACCTCGTGATACATGATCGCGAACAGCTCGTTCTCCGAAACGCCCGGCCTGATCGCGTCGCGCACGGCGGCGACGGCGGCTTCGGCGCCCGCCATGCTGGCCTGCAGGCACTTGATCTCCTCCGGCGTCTTGACCGCCCTGACGGCCAGAATCTCGCCCTGGCAGTCCTTGACCGTGCAGCCGCGCTTCTCCAGCGCGACGGCATGGAGATGCTGGCACCGGTCGAGCCCGATCTTCATGGATCCGCCGCCATGGGTCTTCAGCAGGTCGGCGATCTCGTCGGCGAAGGGACCGGCGGTTTCGTCGTCGCGCCCCGAAACCGAGGACCAGACCAGCTTCGACGGGCGCGCCTCGTCCACCGTGTCCAGCACCGTGGAGACGTGATAGCTCTGCGGATATTCGAACAGGATGATCGGCCCCTCGACCGGAATGAAGAAATACCGGGTCGAATTCCTGAGGAAATAGCCGAACATGTTGCGCGATCCGGTCGCGTAGCGCTGGTTGTACGGATCGAACAGGACGACCGCGCCGTATCCGGCCTCGCTCATCCAGTCGCGCAGCCTCTTCAAACGCCCTTGCCGCAGGGCGTGCGCGTCGATAAAGGAGGGCTCCGTGTCGGACAGCCACATGCCGCCGGCCGGGTCGGCCGTCGCGGGATGCCTCATTCCTTCGGCCCAATCGACGTCGTCGACGCTGTGGGGATCGAAAACCACGATGCTCATGGGATCACCTCCGTTTCCTCCGGAGGATAGATCATCCGGACGGCCCGGGTTGTGCGGGCCCCCGCACGCTTTGTGCGGAAATCCGCAACAATCTCCGTAAAGCCCGCCTCTCCTCGATCGCTCCGGCTTTCCTCCCCGCCGCTATTTGGCGACGGATCGGTTCCGCCGCGCGCGGCCGGGCGTATCCCCGAAATGCTCCTTGAAAGCGCGGGAAAAGCTCGACGCGTTCCGGAACCCGCAGCAGAGCGCGATCTCTCCGACCCGAAGCCTCGAGTGGAGGAGCAGATCGGCGGCGCGCCGGAGCCGCAGGATCCGGTAATAGGCGCTCGGCGTCGTCCGGAGCTTGAGCTGGAACGCGCGTTCCAGCTTGTCGGCCGAGACGCGGAGGCGCCGGGCCAACTCGGCCATGCTCAGGCGGTCTTCGACCGCGTCCTCCATGATGGCGACGGCGGACAGCACGAAATCGTCGGAAATTCCCGTCCGGATGCGCAGCGGCATCATGCGCCGGTCGACATCGGACCTGAGCGGGCTGTGCATGTACCATTCCGCGACGCCGGTCGCGAGTTCCGGTCCGCAGTCCCGTCCGATCATCTCCAGCATCATGTCGAGACTGCCGACCCCGCCGGCCGAGGTGAAGCGCCGCCGGTCAATGACGTAAAGGTCGGGACGGAGGTCGAGATGGGGAAAGGTCTCGCTGAAGGCCGCCTGGCTCGTCCAGTGCAGCGTGCAGGCATGGCCGTCCAGCAGGCCGGCGCGGGCGAGAAAGAAGGCGGCGTCCGCGACCGCCCCGATATGGGCGCCCGCCTGCAGATTCCGCCTGATCCAGGCGACGGCCTCGTCCGCGACGATCTGATCCGCGTTGCCGCCCGAGCAAACCACGATGCGGTCCACGACCGGTGCCGTCGCGACCGCGTAATCAGGCTCGATCGCGATGCCGTTCGACGCCAGGACGCGGTCCTGCTGCAGGCCGACGGTAATCCAGGAATAGCGATTTGTTCCGATGAGCGTATTGGCCGCCCGCAACGGCTCGATGACGGAGCTGAACGCCATCAGCGGAAAGCCGGGCAGGACCAGGACCGCAAATCTGATCGGCGCCTCGGCCGCCTGCGGGGAAGTTCCGTCGTTCTCGATTGTCTCGGCCACTCGCGAAGGGAAACGATTGATTTCAAAAAGCCCAGAAGGCGGCAACTTGTCCGAACCGACTATGGCCACGCCAACCACGATGTCTGGTGTGCAGCAGATAGCTAGCGGCTCACACGACCGCCACTTTATCGAAATTATGTTGTTCAGGCGCGTCGGTCCACCGGCCTAGCGATACGTCCTGAAAATTGTGCCAGAATGTGGGCAGATCGTGTGCTTACTCTGTTCTCGTCCGCCGGTTCGGCAATGAGCTCGAACTACTAGGGCTGAGATAACGCCGCAGGAACCGCACAAGCAATTCAGCACTGGACTTCATGCTTCCGAGCGGACGTGGCGGCCCGGTCCTTATTCTCGACCCGAGAAAACCAAAGGCTTTGCGCAAAAACGTCGCAAATTGATAACCTCTCCACCGTGCCAAGCTGTGACAGTAGATACCATGGATATGCAGATGCGGATTCGGCAAGCCTGTCCGGTCCACTTGATGTCCGCCTAGTCCAAATCGGTGAAGCAGCCACGATACCGTGCACAGAATCCTTGGCTCTGATAGAACAAAAGTACATAAATTATGACAGGCTGAGCAGTGCATCGAGACCAAACTGACCAAGAAACGAGAAGCAGCATGGATGGCTTAGGGGCGAAGAATGTCGGAGAAATACCTGTTGTAACCATTGAGGAAGAGAAGGCGTTAGAATTTGCGAATCGTCTGAAATCCGAAATACGCGGTGAGATCAAGGTCGACGATCCGACAGAAATGGACGATCTGGCGGCCTTTGTAGAGGTCGCAGCGGGATATATTGTGCAGGACGGCGGCGCCCCCGAGTTTCTTTCAGCGCCGTTTGACGATCGCGTCGGGAAGCAGAAGGCAGCGGTCTTTGGCTACTCGCCAGTAGACGAACAGGGCGTTCTGCGCTTGTTCACAGGAGATTACGCTCCTGATGAGACAAGCAGGACACTGGGAAAATCTGATTTTGAGAAGCTGGTGCGTCGTGCTGCGCACTTTTTCAAGTGCGTGTTGGACGATTCCGGATTTGATCCATCAGGAGAGGCAACGGAGTGCGTCGAGCACATCCGTGACAACCTCGATCGCATCGAGGAAATTCGGATCATCGTTGTCTCCGATCGCCGCATTGCCGCCGATGAACTGGAAGCGGAGCTTAACGGGATCAAATTCCGTAGTGAGACGTATGATATAGACCGCCTCTACAGGATTTCCGATATTACTATCCGGCGATCCGACATCATTATTGATTTTCAAACAATGCCTTGCGGCGCAGTTCCATGTCTCGAGGTCAGTGGCCGCGATTACAATTACAAGACCTATCTGTTGATGCTAGACGGTGAGACGGTCTACCGGATTTCGGAACGCTACGGGGCAAGGCTCTATGAACTGAACCTCCGTTCATATCTCCAGCCGAAGACGCCAGTGAACAAGGGCATTCTTGGCACAATCCGTGAAACGCCCGAGCGCTTCCTCGCCTACAACAATGGCCTTTGCGCGACTGCAGATGAGATTGAGGCAGGAACCGAAAACGGCCAATCCGTTATCCGCCGCTTGGTCGGTTTTCAGATCGTCAACGGTGCCCAGACGACAAGTTCGATCCATCGTGCGCGTAAACTTGGCCATAGCCTCTCGCGTGTTCATGTGGCAGTGAAGCTGACCCGAGTCGACGCTGACGATCTCGACGAGTTCGTCCCACTTATCACTGAGTACGCGAATACTCAGAATCCCATCCGGGCATCTGATCTACGCTCGAACCTTGAATTTCATCGGATGATTGAGGACCTGTCCGAGCGGATCTGGGCACCGGATGGTCGCAGCCGATGGTTCTATGAACGCGCACGCGGATCCTATGAGGCGGCGTTGGCTCGTTTCGGAACAACGCCCAAGAAAAAGAAAGAGTTCAAAGCAGAGTGCCCGAAGTCTCAGGTCTTCAAGAAGGAAGAGCTCGCCATTCATTGGGTCTGCTGGAACGGCCAGCCAGATATTGCCGCTCGCGGCGCCCAGCGGAACTTTAACACCTTCATGAAAACGGTTGGGGGACTCGTTGCCCAGGGTTTCCGCCCTGACGGCAACTTCTACCGCGACTCAGTTGCAAAAGTGATCGTGGCCAAAGCTGCAGAACGCGCAATCCGGCGAGCGTCGGTCACCGCCTATAAAGCCCAGGTGAGATGCTACTTGGTCAGCATGCTTCGGGAACGATTCGGAGATGAATTCCGTCTCGACAGAGTGTGGCGAGAACAGGCCGTCTCCGATGAACTCAATCGCCTTTTAGAGGCATGGGCGCCCGTTATACGCGATGCAATCGTTCAGTCGGCCAATGAGCGCGGAAAGAATGTGACTGAATGGTGCAAGAAAACCGACTGCTGGAGCATAGTCCGCGAACTTGAACTCCCAATACAGACCGGAATCCCAGAGACAATAAGTCCGCTAGATGAAAGCCTTTTTGATCTTCCTGAAGATGAGGCGCCTCCCGTGCAACACCGAGAAAATGATTCGCAGGAATATGACGGGCCAGAGACCGCTAATGCGGAAGACGTAGAGTTATGCATGAGATTGGCTGAACAGGACTGGAACACCATTGCCACTTGGGGAGCGCGTGACCGAATCCTTGATGAGTTCGAGCGAAAAATCGTAGCGACAATGTTGAACATGTCGATTGGAGGCTGGCGGAAACCTCCAACCGCGAAGCAGGCCAAGCACGCCGCACGTATTGCTCGTCTCGCAATCAGCCGTGAGGTGATCCCACCGCGACCTTAGGTCGTGCGCCTTGGCCTTATTGGCTTAAACGCGAAGACCCCTTTCGACCCGGAGCCGCGAGGTCGTCCCCTACGACGTTTGCCGTTTTCGACGGCCTCGCTGGATTTGCCACCATCGCCCGCACCCTCCGATGGTCTGCTGTTGGCTTGTTGTGGCGCTGGGGTTCCGCCTCCAGCCGTCCTGAACACATCCCTGTTCGCGGCGCGTGCAGCCCCCTCGTTCCAACGCTTGGCCTCCGCTATGAAATCCTCGTCACCGATACGCTTGCTTTCAAACTCCTTGTCGTGCCGAATTCTGACGAGAAGGGGAAATCGCACAGCCTGACCGGACACAATGCCCTGACCGGGACCAAACGTCTGGAGGATGTTGGCGTCGGTCTCTGACAGATTCTCCATCACGGAACGGACAAAGTTCTTGTCCTTGGGATTAACCAACCTAAGGACGAGGAAACTGTTGCATTGGGCCAGAATCGTCTCGTCGAGCCGCGCTGGGCGCTGGGAGATTATGAGCAGCCCGGTTCCGAACTTGCGCCCTTCGGTGATCACCTTGCGTACCGTCGCGAGCGATGGGGTTTCGTCCTGCCCTTCCGCCCGGCTCGGGATAAAATTGTGAGCTTCTTCGAGCACCGCCAAGAACGGTGGAATCCGGTTGCTTAATTGTGCTCGGTGTTCGAACAGAGCTTCAAGGACAAGCGATACGATCGTCGATTGAGTCAGATGGTCATATCCTGCCAGATAGAAGATTGAGACCTGCCGCTTTCGAACAAGATCTTCCGGATCCGACTTGGGATCACTCATTTCCGTGAACTGAAAGGCATCCTTCAGGCGATCGCGCAGGCGTCTGTTGTTCTCCTCCATCTGGCGAAGGTTCGCGAGAATGAACGCCAGCGAGCGCTTGACGGCGTTGACCGTCATGCCACTGAACTTTTTTGGGCTGTCCTCGTCCTCTTCCTTCCGCGGCGTCTTTGCCAACGCCTTCTCGCAGCGTTCAATCAGGTCTCGGATATACTCGGAGGCGGGAGTGCCGGGAACGAACTTCGCCTCGGTGGTGATCTTGTTAAAGTAGTCCTGTTGTGCCTCCGTCAGGCGCCTTCCCATTTTCGAGATCAGGTCACCCACTATTGTCTGGTTCTCTTCGGAAACCCGGATCATCGGGTAGAAAAGCTTGACCTCAGTTCCCTTCGGCAGCTTCTCCCGGTTCTCATATAGGCCGAGGTAGTCACCATGGGGATCAAAGATGACGATCGGATATTCGTGTCCAATCAACTCCAGCAGGATGCGGCGACTTGCCACCGTTTTTCCCCCGCCCGTCATGGCCAGAATGGCCATGTGGCGTGACACGACTTTTGATGCGGTCAAGGCGACCTCAACGTCGGTTCGCCCGAGAAGCGTGCCAACGGACAGACGCGCGCTGGATGTTTCAGCCGATCCAAGAAGCTTCTGAACTACGTTGGCCGGTGGGGTGACCACGTTCGCCGCGGGCTGTACCGGATAGGTAAGAGGCGAAATCTCCAAGCCAGCGGCATCGTCTAGCCTAGTAGCGCCAAGGATCAGAACCTCCGCGTGAAGGTAGTCCCGGCTGTTCGATAGCACCGTATCGATCAGTCGGATGCTCTCATCTGCAAGCTCCTGAGCGGCCTCGGCCGGAAAGAACGGATTATGCCGCTCTATCGAAACGATACGCCCCCAGATGAGGACAGCCTCGCGCCCCTTGCCATCATCCTGGGGGACATCCGACCTAGTTGCTACAATATCCCCGACCTTGGCCTTGAAGCTTCGCAGGATAAAGGAGTAGCTGTCGGTGGAGGTCCCTCCTACGACGGTGCCAATTGAGCTATCGTTATGGTTAATCCAATCCATAAGAGCCCTTACCCTACTCACCCAATCATGCCTTGGGCCTGAAGAACCAGTCCCGAGTGTCGACAGCAAGCATCTTCATCGCATATTCGCGCACCACCTCATTCTCGGCAGCAAGCGCACGCCGGAGAAGCAATCCCCTGTGCCCAGCAGATATCTGCTTACTGAGCCAAGCGGGCACTTTTGCGAATTTGTCGACAATATCGAGAGCGACAGGAAATCCGTAGCCCGGCAACAACCTCGATGTGGCAAGGATCAACGCTGCGGCATCGTCAAAGTGCTTCTCGGTTTCGAATGCCTCGATACGGAATGGACGTACAAACTCCGACGGCTTGAGGTAGCTGGTCAGCACAGGAGGATAAGTTTCAATGGTCTCCTCCCATTTCTCCGGCCATTTATGACGCTTGCCCTGTCTGTTGACGACGACCGGCCTAAGGTACTCGCCTGACCGAAGCACAATATCAAGTATTTGGGCATCCGAAAGGTCATAGCGCCGCAGCAGTGTCAATCCGTCATTCATGTCCGCCGTGGAAAGATCGCCCCGGGAGTTCATCTCCTTGAGGATGCGCTCCAGAACGGGGCGACCACCTCCATCTCGTTCGATCACGCCCACGACCGATGCGTCGGCATCCTTGAGCATCTCAAGAATGCGCCGGTACAGCGGCACGAAATGGCGATCTCCAGTGCTCGGCACAGGTTCGCCGCAAAGAGCTTCGGCTGCCTTTTCCGTATAGCAGGGGAACCCAGGCGTTCCGTACGGGGCCACGGGGTTCACCAGTGGCCCATGAAGCAGCGCCAATGAGATGTCCAGGCGTCGCCTCAGAAGCGAAAGGCAGCCCGCCGCCTCGGAAATGATCCGGGCGGCGTCCTGGAGCTTCGCGCGATCGTCGAAACGGTCGTCGTAGGTGCCTCCCTCTTCGGAATAGAGGTCGTCGACGATTCCAATCTCGACCCTGAATTCCTCCCGGGCCGCTGTTTCGTCACCCGGGCGGACGATGTAGCTGCCGACACGAATTCCCAGAGGAGCGGCATTAGGCAGATTAACGTTAGCGACGCCTCCGTCGACGAATGCGAAGGTCTTGCCGCACTGCTTTGGCCAATACGCGCCAGGTTGATACGGTGTCGCGACGACCAAGTCGTTGTTTCGCAGGAACGCGTCGAGGCTGGTTGCGATATGCTCGACATGTGTCGCGAAAGCGTCCTGAAGACGCGGCCCCTCTTCCCGGGCAACTCGCAGCATGTTGGCTAGGAACACGCCCTGGGTGATACGGGTCTCGATCCGTTCCTTGATCTCTCCGAGAGGAATTTTCACCTCCGAATTCAACTTTTGCGCGACGATAGTCATCGATTGGCCATGAAGCAAGACAAGAAGGAAGTGGATGCCGTCGTGCCCGCAGCCCGGATTCGTCTTCACCGTGGCGATATCATGAGCCCCGAGAAGCGAAGCGCGGTCATGGCTCGCATTCGCGGAAAGGGCACAAAGCCTGAGCGAGTCATCGCTGCGCTACTTTGCGAAGCCGGAATCGGATTCGAGGAGCATGTGCGCAATCTGCCTGGCCGCCCGGATTTCGTTATCAGGGAAGCATCAGTTGCCGTGTTCGTAGACGGCGACTTCTGGCACGGCTGGCAATTCGAGAAATGGCGAATGAAGCTGTCCGAGAAGTGGGAATCAAAAATTCTGGCAAATCGCGCTCGTGACCGCCGCAACCGTAGGGAATTGCGGCAGGCCGGATGGAAGGTGGTCCGGATCTGGGAACATCAGGTCAAGTCCGATCCACGGCGGTGCCTGAGACGCATCCGCAGGGCGATCGCCTTCCGCTTGCAGAACGGATAGGAACCTGGCAACCTGGCGCCGACCACGAACGGTATCTCTGCTATTCAGCGGGCGGGCATGACAATCAGGGGCATCGATCTTTTTTGCGGAGGCGGTGGCAGCAGCGCCGGAGCTGCTATGGCCGGAGTGACCATGGTCGGTGCCGTTGATTCCTGGGACAAGGCGACAGCCACCTACCGCGACAACTTTCCAACCGCCGCCCGCAACGTGATTACCGCCCGGTTGGATGATCAAACCGGCCCTGAGATATTCACTGATATCGGCCAAGTAGATCTGCTCCTAGCTTCTCCCGAATGTACGCACCACTCAGTCGCGCGGGGGGCGCAGCCCCGCTGCGAGGAGAGTCGTCGCTCTGGCTGGTACATCATGCGGTTCATCGAGGATTTATCTCCGCGGTGGATTGTCCTTGAAAATGTGACGCCGATGCGCAGCTGGCCTGGGTTCGAGGATCTGCTCAGGGAATTGAAGGTTCGTCATAATTACCGGTTGCGCGTTCAGGCCCTGGATGCTGCCGAGTTCGGTGTTCCGCAAAATCGGCGACGACTGTTCATCATCGGAGACCGCAGGACTGAACCTGCCGAAATAGCTACTCCGGGTGGTCAGCCACAGTCAGCAAGGCAGATACTGGCGCCGCCAGACGCTTACCGCTGGACTCCCTTGTTTTCAGAGCGTCGCGCCAGAAAGACGCAGGAGCGAGCCCGAAAGGCCATCGGCGAACTTGGAGAAGGAGTTGATTTCCTGCTTGTCTACTACGGATCTGACAAGGCCGGAGGCTGGCAATCGCTCGAACGGCCGCTAAGGACCCTAACCACGCTGGATCGCTTCGGTCTTGTACGCTGGTTCGATGGAATCCCAATGATGCGGATGCTGCAGGTACCGGAACTCAAGCGTGCCATGGGGTTACCCGATTGGTTCCGGCTGGACCACGGAACGCGTCGTGATCAGATACGAATTCTAGGCAATGGAGTCTGCGCCCCGGTAATGCAGGCGGTGGTGCAAACACTCTGCCAAACGGTGCCGAGCGCAACCCTGGCAGCCGAATAGTCTCAAACCAAAATTCGCGATCAAGAATCGTCGATTACCTAGTTCGCTTGAGCTTGTTGCTTCTCCCAAGGATCTAGGCCTTGTGCTTTTCGTTGACTACCCTGGCGTTACGGCCTCGGAAGCAGTAGCTGTTCGCCCAGAATGACGCCGTCCGTAATCTCTGGTGGACGAAGCGGGATGGCCATGACCCGGTCATTGCCCCCGGCCGGACGATGAAGCGACGATCGGCCCTGCTGCGGGGCGACGGCCCGCCCGTCCTCGGCAACCGGTGGTACGTCGACAATGCCGTTCCGGCCCCCGGCAACGGCAGGTCGTGGGCGACGGCCTGGCGGTCCTTCGACGACATCGGCTGGCAGGCGATCCGCCCGGGCGACGTGATCTACATATCGGGCGGCAACATCGCCAAGATCTACCGCCAGACCCTCAAGATCGACGCGTCCGGCGCGCCCGGCAGGCCGATCAGGATCACCCCGGGCGTAGACCCGGGGCATGACGGGGAGGTGATCCTGGACGGCGAAGACACGCTCACCTGGGGCGTCGACGCCAACGGCGACAATCACGTCATCCTGGAAAAGATCACGGTGCAGCGGTTCCGGCGGGCCTGCATCGCCTGGTGGAACTCGACCGACGTCACGATCCGGGACTGCGCCATCGACACGGGCATCGGATCGAATGTCCCGGGCGAGAACGCCCGCGGCCTGGACTTGCGCAACCTCAAGGGCTGCACCGTCCGGGGCAACTTCATCACCACGGCCGGGTTCACGCCGTGCCAGACGGACGGCGTCTGGTCCAACGGAAACACGGATATCGTCATCGAGGACAATTGGATCGAGATCCTGAACGCCAACGACGACGGGCATTCGGACGGCATCCAGTCCTATCTCGACAACTCGATCACGATAAGGCGCAACACCGTGATCGGCCCCTCCCCCGGCGGCCACAACCACGTCATATGGTTCTCGAACCTGCGCGAAGGGCACACGCTGCTCTGCTACTCGAACGTCCTCTGGGCGCGGGGCGCCCAGTACAACGCGACCTTCTGGCGCGACCGGGAAGCCGGCTTCGCCGAACAGGGCACGTTCAAGCTGTTCAACAACACGATCGTCGGCGGCAGCCGAGGCCTGACGCTGGAGCATCTGTCGGACATCCACTGCCGGAACAACATCATCGTCCCCTCGCCCGGCGGCGTCGGGATTCGGCTGGTCGGCATCATGGCGCCCACCACCCGCGTGACCTGCAACCTGATCTGGGCGCCGCGCGCGACCGTCGCCTGGACCGACCGCGGCGAGCGAAGCTGGTCCCAGCTTCTGGCCGAAGGCTGGAACGCCGGCGGTGTGAACGCCGACCCGAGATTCACCGATCCGGCCTACGGCGACTTCACCCTCCGGCCCGGCTCCCCGGCGATCGGCGCGGGCGAGAGGATCCCGGAGGTGGAAACCAACCGCCTGGGCCGGCCCCGGCTACGCCGGTCCGGCTACGATATCGGGGCGTTGTGAGGACAAAATAAAAGCCCTTGGCAACCAAGGGCTTGGTCGGTGGCGTCCCCTAGGGGATTCGAACCCCTGTTGCCGCCGTGAGAGGGCGGTGTCCTAGGCCTCTAGACGAAGGGGACCTTCGTGAGAGGCCCGCTGAATAGGACAAAAGCCGGGTCTGGCGCAAGAGCTTTTTTCGATCGCGCCGCCCCTCGAATGCTCAAGGCCCGCTGGACAAGAAAAGCTTTCCCGGCAACTCTCGAAGGATGGAGCCCTTCTCTGCGCCGCTGCGGAGTTGCCCGGAGGCCCCCGGCAGGCCTGTGCCGGGATGGCGCCGGGGCGCCGTTCCCGTCCTCATGGGGGCGGGGATCACGGGTCTCGCGGCGCTGGCGGCGGGCCGATTCCTCTGGACCGGCTATGGGCCGGTTGCAGCCCTTCTGGTCTATGCCGGGATCGCGGTCCTGGTCCTGATCCTGCTGCCGGCCCGGCCGACGGGCGAAGGCTTCGGCGCCGCCAATGCCGTCACCCTGCTGCGGGGCGCGATCGCGGCCTGGCTTGCCGGGCTGATCGGCAGCGCCGTTCCCTTCGAGGCGGCGGGCTGGTGGCTTGCCGGCGCGACGGTGCTGGCGCTCGCGCTCGACGGGATCGACGGGCGGATCGCCCGGTCGCGGCGCACCGCCGATGCCTTCGGCGCGCGCTTCGACATGGAGGTGGACGCCTTCCTGCTGCTTGTCCTTTCGATCCTTGCGGTCGAGACCGGGCGGGCCGGCCCCTGGGTGCTGGGAATCGGGCTCATGCGCTATCTCTTCATCGCGGCGTCCGCCGTCCTGCCGGCGCTGCGGCGGCCCCTTCCCGAAAGCTTCCGGCGGAAGCTGGTCTGCGTCCTGCAGGGAATGGGCCTCGCCTTCTGCCTGATGCCGCCGCTCGACCCGGATGTGGGTTCCATGGCAGCGACGGCGGCGCTCATTCTGCTTGCCTGGTCCTTCGCGATCGACTGCCGCCGCCTTCTCGCCCGGCCGGTCGGCCGGGCCGCACGGTCGCCCGCGTCGTGAGCGGCGGCAACGGCGCGGCGACCTGGCTCGGCCTCGCGCGCAGCCTTGCGCTCTATTACGGCGTACCCGGACGCGGACGGCGGCTCAAGCGCTTCTATGCGGGTCTGCTGGCCCCAGGGGATCTCTGCTTCGACATCGGCGCCCATGTCGGCCATCGGGTCCGGGCGGCGCTCGCGGCCGGCGCCCGCGTCGTCGCGGTCGAGCCGCAACCGGCCTGCCTTCGCCTGCTGCGCCTTCTCTACGGGTCCGATCCGCGCGTCGCCCTGGTGGGAGAGGCGGTCGGCGCGCGGCCCGGGCGCGCCCGTCTCCACATCAGCCGGCGGACGCCGACCGTCACCAGTATCAGCCGCGACTGGATCCGCGAGGTCACGGAGGATCCGGGCTTCGGCCGGGTCCGTTGGGACGCCGCAGCCGAAGTCGCGGTGACCACGCTGGACCTCCTGATCGAGAGATACGGGTGCCCGGCCTTCGCCAAGCTGGACATCGAGGGATCGGAGCCCGAGGCGCTTTCCGGCCTTAGCCGCCGCCTGCCCCATGTCAGCTTCGAGGCGCTGCCGGCCGCGCCCGCGAACGCCCGCGCCTGCGTCGCGCGTCTTACCCAACTGGGCGACTACCGGTTCAACCTGGAGCGGGGCGAGGACGCCCGCTTCGCCTGGCCCGACTGGGTCGATGCCGCGACCCTGATCGGCCGGCTTCAGCGGGAGACGCGGCCCGGCGACGTGCACGCCCGGCTGGGACCGGCGCCTGCCGGCAGCGGGCGGCGCTGATCCTTCGCTCCCGTCCGGCTCAGGCCCCTTCGGGCACCGCCCGGGCGGCAAGCTGCCGGGCCGCCTCGACCATCGCCTCCACGTCCGCGGACGAGGTGTCGAAGGCGGTGACCAGCCGGATAGTCAGGCCGTTCCAGCGATAGAATTGGAAGCCCGCCTCCTCGAGCCCCACGACGACCGGTTCCGGCAGGGTGATGAAGACCTCGTTCGCTTGGACCGGATGCTCCAGCACGGCGCCGGGCACGGCGGAAAGGCCGCGGGCCAGCTGTTCCGCCTGGGCATTGGCATGGCGCGCAAGCCTGAGCCACAGCCCGTCTTCCAGATAGGCTTCGAGCTGCAGTGACAGGAATCGCATCTTCGAGAAGAGATGACCGCCGCGCTTGCGCCGGAAGGCAAAGTCGCCGGCGCCGGCGGGATCGAAGAACACGACCGCCTCTGCCGCCAGGCAGCCATTCTTGGTGGCGCCGAAGCTGAGGGCGTCGACCCCCGCCTTCCACGTCACCTCCGCCGGCGAGCAGCCGAGATGGGCGACCGCATTGCCGAAGCGCGCCCCATCCATATGCACGGCAAGCCCGTGGGCATGGGCGATCTCGGCAAGCGCCCGGACCTCCCCGGGCGTATAGACCGTGCCGGCCTCCGTCGCCTGGGTGAGGCTAAGGGCGGCCGGCTGGACGCTGTGGACGTCCCCGGCCCGGCCGGCGGCCAGCGCCGAGGCCAGCGTCTCTGGCTCGATCTTTCCGTGGGGACCGTCCAGCAGGATCAGCTTCGCGCCGCCCGTGAAGAATTCCGGCGCGCCGCATTCGTCCATGTTGATGTGGCTTTCCCGGTGGCAATAGATCGCGCCATAGGGCGGGACCAGCGTCGAGAGCGCAAGCGAGTTTGCCGCCGTTCCCGTGGCGACGGGAAAGGCAGCGACCGGCCGCTCGAACAGCTCCGCGAACCGTTTCGCGACACGTTCCGTCACCGGATCGCTGCCGTAGGAAGACGCGGTGCCGGCGGCGCCGGCCGCGAGGGCGGAAAGGATCTCGGGCGCGGCACCCGCCACATTGTCGCTGCGGAAGTTCATCGATGCTTCTCTCCGGCCCGGCTCCCCGCCGGGCGAGTGATGACGGTCATACCGAGGTCAAAATGATCCGGTCATTGTGACCGGACGATCCGGAGGGAACCGGCGATCTCCCCGGTCACGGGATCGAAGGAATAGAGTATGTCTTCGCCGTCCGGCATGATGACATGGAGAACGACGCGCGACGAGGTCGCGGCCACCTCCCCGAGGCGCGCGCCCTCCGGCAGGTCGAGCCGCCCGTCGAAGGCCCGGCCGGTCGCAGCCGCCGGGTCCGCGGCAGCCGGACGTTCGGCGACGTCGGCGGCAGCGGTTTCCGTCTTGAGCGTGCTAGAACGGCGCACGATCTCGACGACGACGACCGTGAAGCCGACGATCAGCACCACGCCCATGGCGAAGACCAGGAATTTGATAGCCCGCACGATGTCCGTTCCGTCCGATGAGGTTTCCGGCTGCCCTGCCCCGGTCCCTGCCGTCCCTTCCGAGGCCCCGGGAGAGCGCCGGCTGGTCGTGGTCGCGCCGGACGACGCTTCGGGCCGGCTGGACAAGACGCTGGCCGCCGAGGCCGCGGAACTCTCCCGCTCGCGTCTGCAGGCGCTGATCGCGGAGGGCCGGGTCACGAGCGACGGCCGGACGATAGACGACCCGTCATATCGGGTCAAACCCGGGCAGCGCTTCGAAATCCTGATTCCTCCGGCCGAGCCGGCCGTGCCCGAACCGCAGGCGATCGCGCTCGACGTGGTCTATGAGGATCGCGACCTGCTGGTCGTAGACAAGCCGGCCGGGATGGTCGTCCATCCGGCCGCGGGCAACCCGGACCGGACCCTGGTCAACGCGCTGCTGGCGCATTGCGGGGCCGGCCTTTCGGGGATCGGCGGCGTCGCCCGGCCGGGCATCGTCCACCGCTTGGACAAGGACACGAGCGGCCTCATGGTCGTCGCCAAGAACGATGCCGCCCATGCCGCCCTTTCGGCCCAGTTCGCGGACCGAACCCTGTCCCGAACCTATCTGGCGGTCACCCGCGGCACCCCGCCCCGGGCCGGAGAGGTGAATGCGCCGATCGGTCGCAGCCCGCGGGACCGGAAGAAGATGGCGGTGGTGGAGCGGGGCGGAAAGCCGGCGCTGACCCGGTATCGCGTTCTGCGTCCGCTGGGCCCGGGCGCCGCCCTGGTCGAATGCGAACTGGCGACCGGGCGGACCCATCAGATCCGGGTCCACATGGCGTCGATCGGGCATCCGCTGGTCGGCGATCCGCTCTATGGCGGGCCGGTGCGCGGCAAGGATCCGTGGATCGCAGCGATGAAGCGCTTCCCCAGGCAGGCGCTCCATGCGGCGAAGCTCCGTTTTCGACACCCGGCCGACGGGCGGGAAATGCGTTTCGACAGCCCGCTTCCGGCCGATCTCCGGGACCTGATCGGGGCGCTTGCCCCCGAGCAGGGATCTATACCCTAGTCCGGAACTCGGTTATTATGAGAGTCGTTCCCCGAATCAGCCGGACGACGGTCGCCGCACACGGATCGCGGTCGGTGCGCGGCCGGGGGTTGGTCTAGACCGCTGCTGGCGTAGAGAGGACTTCTGATATGGCGCAGGTTCCCAGCGCCCCGATCGTGGGCTCGGAAGGTAATCTTGCCCGTTATCTGCAGGAGATTCGCCGCTTCCCGATGCTGGAAGCGGAAGAGGAATACATGCTTGCCAAGGCCTGGCGGGAACACGGCGACACCGAGGCCGCGCACCGGCTGGTCACCAGCCATCTGCGCCTGGTGGCCAAGATCGCCATGGGCTATCGGGGCTACGGGCTGCCGCTTTCCGAGCTGATCTCGGAAGGGAATGTCGGGATGATGCAGGCGGTGAAGCGCTTCGATCCCGAGCGCGGCTTCCGCCTCGCCACCTATGCCATGTGGTGGATCCGGGCGGCGATCCAGGAATACATCCTGCATTCCTGGTCGCTCGTGAAGATGGGCACCACGGCCGCGCAGAAGAAGCTGTTCTTCAACCTGCGCAAGCTGAAGGGCCAGCTTCAGGCGATCGACGACGGCGACCTGCCGCCGGAAACGGTGAAGCAGATCGCCACGCAGCTCGACGTGCCCGAGCAGGACGTGATCAACATGAACCGCCGGCTGGCGAGCCCGGATCACAGCCTGAACGCTCCCTTGCGCGCCGACAGCGAGGGCGAGTGGCAGGACTGGCTGATCGACGAGAACGAGAACCAGGAGATCCGGCTGGCCGACCGGGAGGAGCTGAGCAAGCGGCGGGAGCTTCTGAAGAACGCGATGAAGCACCTGAACGATCGCGAGCGCCACATCCTGGCGGAGCGCCGGCTGCGCGACAATCCGACGACGCTCGAAGACCTGTCCCAGCAATACGGCATCAGCCGCGAGCGGGTGCGCCAGATCGAGGTCAGGGCCTTCGAGAAGCTGCAGAAGGCGATCCGCAACGCCGCGATCGAGGAGCGCCTCGCGAATTAGCGGCCGCCATGGGCCGGGGCCCCGCGGCCGCACCCGAAGCCCGGGGCGTCAGTTCTGGTGCGCGCTGGGAACCGGGCGTGCCGGCGGATGGGGAACGCCGGCCAGCCCGTCATCCAGCGTCATGACCGCCTCGCCCCATTCCTGGATCAGTTCCTGCTGCCGTTTGCCCAGGCGCTCGATCTCCGCCTTTGCCTTGATCCCAATCGTCATCGAGACCAGCGGCGGGACGGCGAAATAGACCAGCCAACCGGCGGCCGCCCCCAGCAGGATCCACAAGAGGTTGAACGGGCCGAGCAGCAGCGTCGTCGCCCGGTCGATCGTGTGCCCGCTCTGCCACAGGGAGATGGCCGCGGGCATGACGCCGCAGAAATTGAGGCTGCCGACGGTGACGGCCGCATATTTCTCGGGATCCCGGTCGATCACCAGCGCGACCATCGTCGGAATCATGCCGATGGCGAACAGGATCGCGGTCGGCATGGCGAAAAGGGCCGCCGGCAGAAGCGCAAGCGCGATGATCCAGGATATCCGGGTGCTGCGCTGGCGGCGGCGCTGGAAGTCGTCGACGGGCGTCGGCTTCAGGGCGCCGAGCGCCGGGCGTGCTCCGGTCTGATTGAGGCGGGCGGGTGGAGCCATGGGAATCTCAACCGGTCTGGGTCAACACGATGCCGACAAGAATGGCGGCCGATAGAACGCTTGCGGCCACGGCCGCGAGTTGCCGCCCGAGCGACCGGGCGACCTCCTCCCTGGTCTCGAGCTCCTCCTCGCGCACGGCCAGGTCGCGGGTGATCCGGGCGAATTCGCGCCGGGCCATCTGGAAGGCGGTGGCGTCGCGGGCGGCCAGGTTCTGGTTCTGGACCAGGGTGTAGAGGTTCTTGAACACCCCCGTCGCCGCCTGCTTCTTCATCTCCTCGGCCATGCGCTCGCGGACCGTGCGGCTGTTGAAGCGCGCGACGGCGGGCTCCAGCGTCTCGGCGATCCAGGCGCAAAGCTTCGGTAGCGGAACGACCCGGGTCAAAGCCTGAAGCTCGCAGAATATGGTCAGGAGCGCCGTCGCACGATGCCGTTCGTCCTGGCTCAGGAGGCCGACCATCGGGGCGTCCTCCAGGGTCCCGCGGCGCGCCAGGATGAAGGCGGCTACGTGCCGGTCGACGGGATCCCGCGGCCGGTCCGGCGAGCCGGCGATTTCCTCGAGCGCGCGCAGCAGCTCGTCCAGCTCGAGGATGTAGCGCCCGGCCAGCATCGGGCTGAGGCAGGGCATCGAGGGGTTCAGCTCGTAAAGGCAGCGCTCCAGCCCGAAGCCGGGCTCCGCCCGCTCCAGATGCGCCCTCATCATGTCGAAGGTGCGGGCGATCGGGATGTGGTCCGACCGGACGGTCTGTTGGACGTTCACCCAGAACATCGGCAGCTGGCCGGTGATGATCTCCGCGATCTCCTGCGCGCCGGATCCGGTGATCATCGCCTCGGCCAGCGCGCCGCCGATCCCTTCCGGCATGACGGCCCGTCCGCGGTACCGGATCGGGGCGCTGGGATCGAGCGCCATGGCGACGCGGGCGATGCGCCGCTCCTCCGGCGAGCCGCCGCGGCCGGCGGATGCCGACCGGACCGCCTCTGCGACACGGTTCGCGACCGCCTCGTCGTCCAGGCTGCGGCGCAGCCAGTTGTCCAGTTCGCCGCTCTCCACCAGGGCGTTGCCGGCAAAGGGCGAAGCGGTGAGGCTGACGCCGACGGACCGCGCGTTCCAATAGTCGTTGCCGGCGAAGCTTAACGGCCGGGGCGCCCGCTTCGGCGGCTGGGACTGCTTGGGGCTCAGCCGGCGGCCGCTGACCCAGAGGTCGAGGTCCTCCAGCGTCCAGCGCTGCTGCGGATCGTCCATCAGGAGACCGCGCAGGGGCTCCACCATCCCGAGCGGCAAGCGCGAATCGCCGCTCATCGCGGCGAAGCTGCCCTTCTCGATCTTGGCGGCGACGACGCTCTCTGCATCCCGCTCGGCCAACGGATTGCTGCCCTGGACCAGATAGAGCACGGTCGCGCCGAGCGCGTAGAGATCGTCCGCGATCGTGCCGTTGCCGCGCCCCGACGGCATCGCCATGCCGCGTTCGATCGTCTCGAAGAAGGCCGGCTGGTTGTAGCCGGCGGGGGCGGTCAGGCATTCGCCGAGCTGAACGGCCGAGCTGCCGCCCCGTTCGTGGACGAAAAGATTGGTCGGATTGATGGTGCCGTGGAAGACGCGACGGGTCTTGAGCTCCTTCAAGGCCGACATGATCGGCAGGATCACATTCCGCGTGACCTGATCCTCGGTCAGCGGCTGGCGGCCCTGCTTCAGCGACCGCACCAGGCGGCCGCCGTTCGGCAGTTCGAACAGGATGACCGGGCGGCACTCCCCGTCGGGCGGCCAATAGACGACGGCGTAGTCGACCAGCCGCATCACGGACGGCGACTCGACGCTTCTCAGCGCCCCGAAGATGTCGGTCCGGGCCGGGAGGCCGGACCGGACCACATAGGCGCAATAGTCGCTTTTCGCCGCGTCCTGCACCCGGGCGGCATAGGCGTCGGCCGTCGGGCTCGACAGGTCGGGAAGAGGCGCGTCGGTGAGCACCTCGTACCGCCCCCCGATCAGGACCGGCGCGTCATGGAGAGGATGCGCCGCAAGGGGCGCGGCCCCGATGCCCGGCCCCTCTTCCACCGGCACCTGCTCGGGCTTCAGCTGCGTCTCGAGGCCGAGATCCGGCGGAGAACCCGCTGGCGCGGGCGAAGCTGCGGCGGACGACTTCCCGTCCGCCGTACCGGCCAGAAGGCTCGCTAGATCGGATGGCGCCATTGCTCCCGCCGAGAAAAAGGAATGTACTCTTTTTCCCTACGCGCGATCAGGCAAACGAATCGTTAATGACGCCCGGGCTCGGGGAATCAGTCCTCGAACGGGTCGCGCAGCAGCACGGTGTCGTCCCGCTCCGGGCTGGTCGAGAGAAGCGTGACCGGCGCCTCCACCAGTTCCTCGATCCGGCGGATATACTTGATGGCGGCCGCCGGCAGCTCCGCGTAGGAACGCGCGCCCCGGGTCGATTCCCGCCAGCCGTCCAGCGTCTCGTAGATCGGCTTGACGGCCGCCTGGGCGGTCTGGGACGCCGGCAGATGGTGCAGGATCCTGCCGTCCAGCTCGTAGCCCGTGCAGATCTTCAGCTCGTCGAAACCGTCGAGCACGTCCAGCTTCGTGAGCGCGATGCCGTCGATGCCGCCGGTCTTCACCGCCTGATGCACCAGAACGGCGTCGAACCAGCCGCAGCGGCGCCGGCGCCCGGTCACCGTCCCGAACTCATGGCCGCGCGTCCCCAGCGTCTCGCCGATCTCGTTCGCCTGTTCGCTCGGGAACGGGCCGGACCCGACGCGGGTGGTATAGGCCTTCGTGATCCCGAGGACGAAGCCGACCGATCCGACGCCCACGCCCGCCCCGGTCGCGGCCTGGGAGGCGACCGTGTTGGAGGAGGTGACGAACGGATAGGTGCCGTGGTCGACGTCCAGCATCATGCCCTGGGCGCCCTCGAAGAGGATCCGCCGTCCGGCCCGGCGAAGCTCGTCCAGGCGCTGCCAGACGACGCCGGCATAGGGCAGCACCTTCGGCGCGATCTCGAGAAGGGCGGCCAGCGTCTCGTCCCGGCTGGCCTCTTCGGCCCCGAGCCCGCGCAGGAGCGCGTTGTGGTGCAGGAGCAGTTCGTCAAGCTTGTGTTCCAGAACGGGCCGGTCGGCCAGATCGCACACGCGGATGGCGCGGCGGGCGACCTTGTCCTCATAGGCCGGGCCGATGCCGCGGCCGGTCGTGCCGATCTTGTGGTCGCCCCGCGCCGCTTCGCGCGCCCGATCGACCATGCCATGCACGGGCAGGATCAGCGGCGCATTCTCGGCCACGACCAGGGTCTCCGGAGAGATCGTGACGCCCTTTTCGGTGATCGTCTCGATTTCCTTCAGGAGCGCCCAGGGATCGATCACGACGCCGTTGCCGATGACCGACAGCTTGCCCGGCCGGACGACGCCGGAGGGCAGCAGGGACAGCTTGTAGACCTGGCCGTTGATGACGAGGGTGTGGCCGGCATTGTGGCCGCCCTGGTAACGCACGACCACGTCGGCGCGCGACGACAGCCAGTCAACGATCTTGCCCTTGCCCTCGTCGCCCCACTGGGCCCCGACTACGGTGACGTTGGCCATTTCTCAACGATCCTCGATGATGGGAACGGGCGATCCGCCCTGAAGAAGATGGGTGCAGCCGAGGCGCCGGGCTTCCGCCCGATCGTCCGGCACCGGAGCAAGCCCGGGCACGACGACCCAACCGGCTTCGCGCAGCGCCCGCACCTCGTTTCGGTCCGTGCCGACCGGGGCGAAGACCCGGGCCGGCGCCTCGGCCGGCGGCAGGGCGCGGAGCACGCTGTCCATGAACAGGGTCATTCCGGTCGCGGGTTCCCCGTCGGCCGTGTCGTACCGTCCGCCGCGCCCGAGCTCGCCCCGGACGCCCCGGGCGAACAGGGTGAAGCTGACGCCGGTGTGGTATTCGAAGCCCCGGTGCTCGACGAAATCGACGGTCACGCGCAGGTCCGGCGCCTCCTCCCGGACGAGCCGGACGACCTCCGCCAGGCGTTCGAGCTCCGCCGCCGCCTCGGCCGGCAGGTCGATGCCCTCGACCGCGGCAAGCGCCGCCGCAGCGGGGCCGGAGGCCGCCATCAGACGGCCGAGGATGCCTGCGACCGGCCCGTCGATCTGGGCGATGCGGGAGGCGTCCTTGCGGTCGAGCGCCCGGCGCAGGCCCGCCGCCTCTTCCTCCGAGGCGCCGACGGCGCGAAGAAAGACGGGCACGAGGGTCGGCGCGTTCAGATCCAGCGACAGCCGCTTCACCCCGATCTCGACCAGCGCCTGGGCGGCCATCACGGCGACCTCGGCGTCGGCCGTGGGCTCGGCCGAACCGATCAGCTCGGCCCCGACCTGGGCGAACTGGCGTTCGGGGCGGAGCTGGGTGCCCTTGACCTGCAGCACCTGCCCGGCATAGCCGAGACGGAGCGGCCGGGGAGCGTTCCGCAGCCGGGAACCGGCGATCCGGGCGATCTGCAGCGTCATGTCCGCGCGCACGCCCATCATCCGCTGGCTGATCGGGTCCATGAGACGGAAGGTCTCGCGGGCCATGGCGGCGCCGACGCCGCCCAGCAGCGTCTCCTCGAACTCGACGAGCGGCGGCTTCACGCGGTCGTATCCGCGAAGCGCCATGAGCGACACCAGCCGCTCGACGACCGCGGCCTCATGCGCGGCCTCCGGCGGCAGCACGTCGTGGAAGCCCTGCGGCAGCAGGGCCCGGTGAAGCTTGATGGGATCGGCGGCGCGGTCGTTCATGGCGGCAGCCAAGCTATGGCGGTGACGCGCGCGAATCAACAGAAGTTCTGGGCCGGAATGGCGAACGGCCTGCGCCGCCCGGGATCCCCTTCCCGCCCGGCCGGACGGGAAGGGGAAGACCGAAGCCGGTCAGAAGCTGAGCGCGCGGACGCGGACGACGCTCGGCAGGGCGGCGACCTCGCGCACCAGTTCATCGGTCACGGGCTGGTCGACGGCGACCAGCGCGATCGCATCGCCCCCGGCGGCCTTGCGGCCGAGATGGAAGGTCGCGATGTTGATGCCGGCCTTGCCCAGGACCGAGCCCAGATTGCCGATGAAGCCCGGCTTGTCCTCGTTGCGGACGAACAGCATGTGCTCGGACAGCTCGGCCTCCAGCGACACGTCCTCGATGCCGACGATCCGCGGCTTCTCGCCGCCGAACAGGGAGCCGGAGACCGAACGGGTGCGCTGCTCGGTCGTGACGATGACCCGGATCAGCGTGTTGTAGTCGCTGGCGCGGTCGATCTTGGTCTCGGCGACCTCGATGTCCCGCTCGCGGGCGATCACGGGGGCGGAGACCATGTTGACGCTGTCGAGAAGCGGCGTCAGCAAACCGGCCAGGATCACGGCCGTCAGCGGCTTGACGTTTAGGCCGGCGATCTCGCCCTCGTATTCGATCCGCACAGCCTTGATGTTGGTCTCGGTGATCTGCCCCGCGAAGCTGCCGAGCTGCTCCGCCAGCTTCAGATAGGGCCTCAGCCGCGGCGCATCCTCGGCCGAGATCGACGGCATGTTGAGGGCATTGGTCACCGCGCCCTGGATCAGATAGTCGGACATCTGCTCGGCCACCTGCAGTGCCACGTTCTCCTGCGCCTCGCTGGTCGATGCGCCCAGATGCGGCGTGCAGACCACGTTGGGATGGCCGAACAGGGGATGGGACCGGGCCGGCTCCTCAGCGAAGACGTCGAGGGCGACGCCCGCGACCTGGCCGGAATCGAGCGCCTCCTTGAGCGCCTCCTCGTCGATCAGGCCGCCGCGCGCGCAGTTGATGATGCGCACGCCGCGCTTCATCTTGGCCAGCGCCTCACGGCTGATGATGCCCCGCGTCGCGTCGGTGAGCGGCGTGTGCAGGGTGATGAAGTCGGAGCGGCGGAACAACTCGTCCAGGGTCACCTTCTCGACGCCCAGATCCACGGCGCGCTCGGCCGACAGATAGGGGTCGAAGGCGATGACCTTCATCTTCAGTCCCAGCGCCCGGTCGGCGACGATGGACCCGATATTGCCCGCGCCGATGACGCCGAGCGTCTTGCCGAACAGCTCGACGCCCATGAACTTGGACTTTTCCCACTTGCCGGCATGGGTCGACGCGTTCGCCTCGGGGATCTGGCGGGCCAGCGCGAACATCATCGCGATCGCATGCTCCGCCGTGGTGATCGAGTTCCCGAAGGGCGTGTTCATGACGACGACGCCGCGCTGGGTCGCGGCCGGGATGTCGACATTGTCAACGCCGATGCCGGCGCGACCGATGACCTTCAGATTGGTCGCGGCCTCCAGCACGTCCTTGGTGACCTTGGTCGCCGAACGGATGGCGAGGCCGTCATAGGCGCCGATGATCGCCTTCAACTCGTCCGGCTTCAGGCCGGTCTTGACGTCGACATCGACGCCGCGCTCACGGAAGATCTCGACGGCCGCGGGCGAAAGCGAGTCGGAGATGAGAACCTTGGGCATGAATGGAACTCCAATGGAGGGCCGCCTGAGGCGGCGGCTCCGATCCGGAATGTCGTGAAAAGTGAACCGGGCATTCCCGCGCCCGTTCCGGGGCGGGAATGCGGGATGGCGGCCTTGGCCGGACGGGCCCTTGGCGGGCCGGCCCGGACGCGAAGGCCGCGATCTCGGTTCAGGCGGCCTGCGCGAGCTCGGCGCGGACCGTGGCGAAGGCCCAGTCCAGCCACGGCGTCAAAGCCTCGATATCCGAGGTTTCGACGGTCGAGCCGCCCCAGATCCGAAGGCCCGGAGGCGCATCGCGGTAGCCGTTGATGTCGTAGGCGACGCCTTCGGCCTCCAGCACGGCCGCGATCCGCTTCGGCACCTCGGCCTGGGCCTTGTCATCCAGCCCGGCGAACCAGGGGTCGACGATCTTGAGGCAGATCGAGGTCGAGGACCGGACGGCCGGATCGGACGCCAGGAAGTCGACCCAGTCGGTGCGGGCGACCCAATCGGCGATGGCCTTGAGATTCGCCTCGCTGCGGGCGACGAGCCCCTTCAGCCCGCCGACGCTCTCGGCCCATTTCAGGCCGTCGATCGCATCCTCGACGGCGAGCATCGAGGGGGTATTGATGGTTTCGCCCCGGAAGATGCCCTCGTTCAGCTTCCCCTTCGAGGTCAGGCGGAAGATTTTCGGCAGCGGACGGCCGGGATCGAAGCTGTTCAGGCGCTCCACCGCGCGCGGGCTCAGCACCAGCATGCCATGGGCGCCTTCACCGCCCAGCACCTTCTGCCAGGACCAGGTGACGACGTCGAGCTTGGACCAGGGCAGATCCATCGCGAACGCGGCCGAGGTCGCGTCGCAGATCGTGAGCCCCTTGCGGTCGTCGCGGATCCAATCGCCGTTCGGGACGCGAACGCCCGAAGTCGTGCCGTTCCAGGTGAAGACGACGTCCCGGTCGCAGTCGACCAGGGACAGGTCCGGCAGCTCGCCATAGGGTGCCGTCAGGATCCGGACATCGTCCAGCTTCAGCTGCTTGGTCACATCGGTGACCCATCCGGCCCCGAAGCTCTCCCAGGAGAGCATGTCGACGCCCCGTTCGCCCAGCAGCGACCAGAGCGCCATCTCCACCGCACCGGTGTCGGAGGCGGGAACGATGCCGAGACGATAATCCTCGGGAAGCCCCAGGATCGCGCGGGAGCGATCGATCACTTCGGCCAGTCTGGCCTTGCCGGGCTTGGAGCGGTGGGAGCGGCCCACGAGCGCGTTGTCGAGGGCTTGGAGCGTCCAACCGGGACGCTTGGCGCAGGGGCCCGAGGAGAAATCGGGGCTGCGCGGCCGGCCCTGCGGTTTCAGGGCGTGCGGCTTGCTCATATGGCTATTCCTCTCAGAATAGTAGCACCCCGTTGGGGGGGTGTGGCCCGCCGCCGAACATAACGGCGGGTCGGGACGCGTCAATCGCTTTTCCGGGCATGCATGGCTGACTTGACGAGACGAGGAACCGCCCCTCCCCTGCCGGCTCAGCGCACGCGGTACCAGTAGTCGTAGGCACGGCCGAAGCCCGTCGTCCGGTAAAGGGCGATCGCCGCCGGATTGTTCTCTTCGACCTGCAGGAAGAGCCGCCGGGCCCCGTTCGCCGTCGCCCATTCCGCGAGCGCACCGAGCGCCGTACGGGCAACGCCCCGGCGCCTGAAGGCCGGCAGGGTGCTGACGGCCGTTATGCAGCACCGTTCCCCGACGACGGCCCCGAGCGCGACGCCTGCCGGCCGGCCTTCGCAGATCACGGTCGCGAACGCGCGGGGACCGCCGATCCGCCCGGCGATGCCGGCCCGGATGTCCGCCTCGAACCCTGCCGGCCGATCCGCAGGCCAGGCAAGCGAGCACCACAGAGGATCGGGATCCGGGGCGATTGCCGTCTCTGCCACGGCGGGACATCGCGCAGCGGTCACGGCGGCATCGGCGGTCATGACCCATGACCGCCCCTCGACCCTGTAGCCGCGGGCCTCGAGCGCGGCATCCAGGCCGGACGGCTGTGCCGCTTCGGTCATCTTGAAGCAGGGCGGAAGGCCGCGGCCGTGATAGCGCGCCTCGACCTCGGCGATGGCGGCCTCAAGCTCGCCGCCCGTCCAGGAAAGGGGGATCACCGAATTCGCCCGACGGGTTACGCCCCGCGTGAAGCCCAGCATCCAGCCCCGGACCGTCTCCTGCATCTCGGCGGGCCAGGTTGCCGCCCCCAGACCTTCCAGCAGGCGGACGAGGCCGGGACCTGCCGCCGCCCCGCTCACCGCTGCCGGGTCCCGGCCGATGCCCGATCAGGCAAGGATCTTCTCCAGAAAGACGACGTCGTCGAGCGGATTGTCGTAATAGGCCGGGATCTCGACGAAGCCGAGCGCGCGGTAGAGCGCCCGCGCGGCGGTCATGGTCCGGATGGTGTCGAGACGCATGGACCGGTAGCCGAGAGCCCGTCCGCCCTCGACGACGGCGCGGGCCAGCGCGCCTCCGGCGCCGGTTCCGCGGAACGCCGGACGGACATAGAGCCGCTTCATCTCGCAAGCGTCGTCATCGAGCGGCCGAAGCCCGACGACGCCCGCGACCTCTCCTCCGACCCGCGCCAGGAACAGGAGCCCTCGCGGCGGGGCATAGCGTCCCGGAAGCGAGGCCAGCTCTTCCTCGAAGCCCTGGAAACAGAGGGAGAAGCCGAGCGATTCGGCATATTCCCGGAACAGCGCCCGGACATGCGCGATGTCTCCCGCCCCTTCGGCCGGCCGTATGACCGGGCGGGAGAGCGCCGCCTCAGACATGAATGGTGCCCTGAAGGTACAGAACGGCCGCGCCCGTCATGCGCACGCGGTCGCCGTCGAGGGCGCAGGTCAGCGCGCCGCCCCGGGCCGAAACCTGCCGCGCCTCCAGGACGGTCCGGCCCAGACGGCCGGCCCAGTACGGGGTCAGCGTGCAATGGGCGGCGCCGGTAACCGGATCCTCGTCGATCCCGTGGGCGGGCGCGAAATAGCGCGAGACGAAGTCGACCTCGCGCCCGGGCGCCGTCACGATCACCCCGAAGCCGCGCGGGCCGGGCAGGCGGCGAAAATCGGGCCGGATGCCGCGGACCGTCTCCTCATCCTTATAGACGACGAGATACTTGCCGGCAGCTTCGAACAGAGCCTCGGGAGCCGCTCCGCCCAGCGCCGGCACCAGATCCGGATGCCCCTCGCTGGCGACCGGCGGCCGGGCCGGGAAATCCAGCGTGAAGCGGTCGCCTTCCCGGGCGACCGTCAGCTTACCCGCGCGCCTCGTCTGGAAGGAGACGCGCTCGCGACCCGGGTCGAGCAGCGTCATGATCACGCAGGCTGTCGCCAGCGTCGCATGCCCGCAGAGATCGATTTCGACCGTCGGCGTGAACCAGCGCAGCTCGTAGCCGCCCTCCGCCGGAACGAAGAAGGCCGTCTCGGCCAGGTTGTTCTCGGCAGCGATGGCCTGAAGCGTGCCGTCGGGCAGCCAGCTCTCCAGCGGACAGACGGCGGCCGGATTTCCGGCAAACACCCGGTCCGTGAAGGCGTCGACCTGATAGATCGGAATCTGCATGAGGGCTCTCCGGAACGTGACTGCAGATCCCGTATCAGGGGTCCCGGAAAAGCGTCAACGCCGCAATTGCCGGGATACAATCGGCCCGGCCGCCGCCCGCTCCGCCGCTCAGCGCCAGTGACGGCCGAAGGCGGACGGTGCCCGGCGGCGGGCGGAGGCAAGCCGGTCGGCCGCTCGCTCCGCGTCCTTGGGCGAGCGAAAGACCTTGCCGTCCAGGGACACGAACATCTCGTTCGAGGCATAGAACCGGTACCCGCCGCGCTCGCGGACGACGACGCCGGCGCCGGTCCCCGTGCCGGAGGTTTCTATCGCATAGGCAGTGATGTCACGCATGGATCTCGAAATCCCTCGAAAGCCCGGCGAATCCCCTGATGGGCGGCTGCGCCTGGGCCCGTGCGAAAACGGTCGATTGGTGGAACCCTGATGAAGCGCCGGCCGTCAGGCCGCGCAGCAGGTCATTCGACAGGTTTCGGAGAGGGACGGACAAACCCCCGGACCGGTTCCAACCGTGGGGAATGTCATGGAGATCGAAGCGACGATCATCGCGAAGTTCCTCCTTTCATCAAGGCCGGAACCACGAAGACACTTCGTGGCGCTTTAGCGTTTGGTAACGCGGCGCAAGCTGCTTCCGTCAAATTGCCGCGGCCCCGAAGGGCGTTGCCGGTTCGCGCCTCGGCGAACCGACGATATGAATGTGGGACATGTGGCGAGTCGCGTCAACCTCGCCGAGATGACATTTCCCGAATACATGAATATTTCACGGACCTGCGCCGGCCGGCGCGTCAGCCGCGCTGGAAGGGCTCCGAAACGACGGCGTAGGCGTGGTTGAGCGAGGCGCTCGCCCCCGCAGCCGCCGAGGCATTGGCGACGGCGCCCGCGACATAGAGCCGGGCCTGCTGGATCGCGGTCGCCCGATCGCTGCCGCGGGCAAGAAAGGTCGCGACCGCGGTGGCAAGCGCGCCACAGACGCCCCGGACACGGACTCCTCTCGGCCTGGGAAAGGAGAAGGAGCCCCCGTCTCCCTCCAGACCGGCGATGCAATCGACGACCATGTCGTCCGGACCGTTCTCGTCCGTCAGAATGACGGTCTCTGCCCCGATGGTGAGCAGCATTTCGGCGATGTGCTGCCGGGACGCTTCCGCGGCCATGCCGATCCCGGCGAGGGCGGCCGCCTCGGGCCCGGTCGCGACCAGGACAGCCGTCCGGTAGGCGAGCCGCCGCTTCACGTGCCCGATGGTCTGCGCATCGGCAAGATCCCGCCCGTCCCACGCCCTGAAGGCGGTAGCCAGGACCAGTGGGACGTCCGGCACCGCCTCCAGCGCGTCGGCGACGGCATCAACGGATGCAGGATCGGCAAGCAGCCCGACCTTGACCGCATCGACGTCGCGCCTCTTGAGCGCCGCTTCCATCTGCTCACGGATGAGCGACGGCGCCACCGTCACCGAACTGCGGAAGCCCTCGTCGTCCTGCACGGTCAGGCTCGTCACCACGGCTGCAGCGTCGCCGCCGAGCGCTGCGACGACCTTGACATCCCCCTGAATGCCGCCGGCCCCGGTGTTGTCCGAACCCCCGACGACCAGAACGCGACCGGTCATTGCCCGCCACCGGCGGCCCGGGCGCCGTCGTCCTCCCGGCGGCCGACATCCTCTACCGCCGCGGCGATGGAGGCCACGACCCGGTCGACCAGCGCGGCGTCGTCCCCCTCGCCCATGATCCTGATCAGCGGCTCGGTCCCCGACTTGCGGATCAGGAGCCGTCCGCTCGTTCCGAGCGACGCCTCGCCCTCCGCGATCGCCTGCCGCACGACGGGATGTTCCAGCGGCGACGCACCGCCATTTCCGGCGGAGAACCGCACATTCATCAGCCGCTGCGGCACCGGGTCGAAGATCCGGCAGACCTCGCTGGCCCGCCGCCCCGAACGGCTGACCATCGCCAGGACCTGCAGCGCGGCGATCAGGCCGTCGCCCGTCGTGCCGTAATCGCTGAGAACGATATGCCCGGACTGCTCGCCACCGACATTGTACCCGTGCGCCCGCATGGCCTCGACCACGTAGCGGTCGCCCACTGCGGTGCGGTGGAGCGTCAGCCCGAGCCCCGCCAGATAGCGCTCCAGCCCCAGATTGGACATCACTGTCGCGACCAGGCCGCCGCCGGCGAGCATTCCCGCGGAGGTCCAGTTCCCCGCGATGAGCGCCATCAGTTGGTCGCCGTCGATCTGCGTGCCGGTCTCGTCGGCCAGGATCAGCCGGTCGGCGTCGCCGTCGAGGGCGATGCCGATATCGGCTCCATGCTCCACCACGGCGCGACGCATCCGGGCCGTCGCCGTGGCGCCGCAATCGTCATTGATGTTCATGCCGTTGGGTTCGACACCGATCGGCACGACCTCGGCCCCGAGCTCCCAGAGCACCTTCGGCGCCACCTGGTAGGCCGCGCCGTTGGCGCAGTCGACGACGATCTTCAGGTCGTCAAGCCTGAGCCCGCGCGGGAAGGTGGACTTGGCGTATTCGATGTAGCGCCCCTGGGCATCGGCCAGGCGCCGTGCCTTGCCCAAACTGTCGCTGGACGGCAGCGGGGACGCGCCGAGGCCCGCCAGGACCCGTTCCTCGATCGCCTGCTCCACCTCGTCGGACAGCTTGTATCCGTCCGGGCCGAACAGCTTGATGCCGTTGTCGTGATAGGGATTGTGCGAGGCCGAGATCATCACGCCCATATCGGCGCGAAGCGACCGGGTGAGCATGGCCACGGCAGGCGTCGGCATGGGGCCGACCAGTACCACGTCCATGCCCATGGCCGTGAAGCCTGCCTGCATGGCCGCTTCCAGCATGTAGCCGGAAAGACGGGTATCCTTGCCGATCAGGACCATGTGCCGGTGATCGCCGTTCCGGAACTGCTCCGCCGCCGCCATGGCGACCTTGAGCGCCGTCTCGGCCGTCATCGGCTCGATGTTCGCCTTGCCGCGGATGCCGTCCGTACCGAAAAGTCTTCTCGTCATGATACGATGGATACAAGGCCTCTCGCCCGCTGGCAAATATCGCGATGCCGCCGGACTACACAAATTGTTAACAAGCGTTACAATCCGCTCCTTCAGGTTTCGAGCTCGATGGCCCGCCAGACGGCCAGCGCCTGAACGGTTTGGGCGACATCGTGAACCCTAAGGATCTGCGCCCCCTGTCGGACCGACTCCAGCCCGGCCGCAAGCGATCCGGGGAGTCGCTCCTTCGGGTTTGCGGTTCCGCTTAGCGATCCGATGAAGCGCTTCCGGCTGACCCCGATCAGAACGGCGCATCCCGTCCCGTGATAGAGCGCGGTCGACCGCAGGATCTGTAGATTGTGGTCGACCGCCTTGCCGAAGCCGATTCCCGGATCGACGATGATCCGCTCCCGCGGTATGCCGGCGGCGACGCAGGCCTCGATCCGCCGGTCGAGATAGTCGTAGACCTCGGTCGCTGCATCGAGATAGCGTGGATCGATCTGCATGGTCCGGGGCTCGCCCCGCATGTGCATCAGGATCACCGGCACGCCGGCCGCCGCGGCGACGCCCAGACTGTCGGGATCCCCCGTGAGGGCAGTCACGTCGTTGATGATGGAGGCGCCGGCCGCCAGGGCGGCGCGCATCACGGCGGCGTGGCGGGTATCGATCGAGATCACGGCGCCTTCCGCCGTCAGGGCTTCGATCACCGGCACGACGCGGGCGATTTCCGCCTCGGCCGGAACCGGGTCGGCGCCCGGACGCGTACTCTCGCCGCCGATGTCCAATATGTCGGCGCCTTCGGCCAGGAGCCTCCGGCCATGGGCAATGGCGGCGGCGGAGTCCGGATGATCTCCCCCATCCGAAAAGCTGTCGGGCGTGACGTTGATGATCCCCATGACCAGCGGGCGGTCGAACGCCAGCGGGCCGGCGGGCGGGCGCGGAGCCGACAGCGCCTCCAGGCGCTCGCCCACCCGGTCGGCGATCCCGCGCGCCCGGGCCCAGGCCGTCAGCCGCTCGAAAGATGCGAATCGCCGCTCGACCCAACCGCCATCCGGCACGTCGTGCCGGAGAATCACTTCGACCTGCCGGAAGCGCAGCGGGCCGCCCGCCAGCGGCCGCCCCCCGTCGCCGGCCGCCGGTCCGCCGATGCCGACGGGCCGCAGATGGAGATGCACGCCGGGCTCACCCGCCCGGAGTCCGAAATCGTCGAGAGGATCAAGGGTCATGACCGGCGCCCGATTACATCTTTCCGCGGCCGGGGCGGCAGCTCTCCCCGGCCCCGGGCGCCTTCTGGGTTAAGTCATCGCGCGGGATTTGACCAACGAAAAACCCCGCCCGGAAGGGCGAGGTTCGTTCGGCTTCGTAATGACGGGCAAGGCGCCGGGGGTCAGGTGCCCTGCGGCTCCGGATCCAGGCCGCCCTTGCTTCCGCCGGTCGGGACGGAGGAGCGCTTGCCCGGGGCCGGCCGCTTCGGCGGAGGCGGGGGCGCCATGTCCTCCGGCTCGGGCCGGACGATCGGCTCGCCCCGAAGCAGCGCCCGGATCTCGTCCCCGGACAGGGTTTCGTATTCCAGCAGTCCCTTGGCGACCGTATGCAGTTCGTCGATATGCTCGGTCAAGGTCTTGCGGGCCCGGGCATAGGCCTCGTCCACGATCCGCCGGATCTCCTCGTCGACCAGACGCGCCGTGTGATCCGACATGTTCTGCTGCTGGGTCACGGAATGCCCCAGGAACACCTCCTGCTCGGGGGCACCGTAGGACAGCATGCCGAGCTTCTCGCTCATGCCCCATTCGGTGACCATGCGCCGGGCCAGGTCCGTCGCCATCTTGATGTCGCCCGAAGCGCCGGAGGTGATCTTGTCGGGCCCGAAGATCAGCTCCTCGGCGATCCGGCCGCCCATGGCGACCGCCAGGTCGGCATAGCACTTGTCCCGGCGCAGGCTCAGGCGGTCGCCCTCCGGCAGCCGCATGACCATGCCCAGCGCCCGGCCGCGCGGAATGATGGTGGCCTTGTGGATCGGATCGGATGCCGGCTCGTGCAGCGCGACCACGGCGTGTCCCGCCTCGTGATAGGCGGTCAGCTTCTTCTCGTCCTCGGACATGACCATGGAGCGCCGCTCGGAGCCCATCATGACCTTGTCCTTGGCCGCCTCGAACTCCGCCTGCCCGACGACCCGGCGCCCGCGCCGCGCCGCCAGCAGCGCCGCTTCGTTCACCAGGTTGGCGAGATCGGCACCCGAGAAGCCGGGCGTACCGCGGGCGATGATCTTCGGGTCCACATCCGGCGCAAGAGGCACCTTGCGCATATGGACCTTGAGGATTTTTTCGCGCCCGATGACGTCGGGATTGGGCACCACGACCTGCCGGTCGAAACGGCCCGGGCGCAGCAGAGCGGGGTCGAGAACGTCCGGACGGTTGGTCGCGGCAATGAGGATCACGCCCTCATTGGCCTCGAAGCCGTCCATCTCGACCAGAAGCTGGTTCAGGGTCTGCTCGCGCTCGTCATTGCCGCCGCCCAGACCTGCGCCACGGTGGCGGCCGACGGCATCGATCTCGTCGATGAAGATGATGCAGGGGGCGTTCTTCTTGCCCTGCTCGAACATGTCGCGGACGCGGGACGCGCCGACACCGACGAACATCTCGACGAAGTCGGAGCCCGAAATCGTGAAGAACGGCACGTTGGCCTCGCCGGCGACCGCCCGGGCGGTCAGAGTCTTACCCGTGCCGGGCGGGCCGACCAGCAGGACACCCTTCGGAATCTTGCCGCCCAGCCGCTGGAACTTCTGGGGATCCTTCAGGAACTCGACGATCTCCTCGAGCTCCTGCTTGGCCTCGTCGATCCCGGCGACGTCGTCGAACGTGACGCGGCCGGTCCTCTCGGTGAGCAGGCGGGCCCTGCTCTTGCCGAAGCCCATGGCCTTGCCGCCTCCCGACTGCATCTGGCGCATGAAGAAGATCCACACGCCGATGAGAAGCAGCATCGGGAACCAACTGAGCAGGATGTTCAGGAGTGGCGAACCGCTATCCTCCGGCCGCGCATCGACGCGGATTCCGGCGTCGGTCAGACGCGGCACGAGCTGCGGGTCCTGCGGCGCATAGGTCGAGAATGGCCGGCCGTCGCTGTACTGGCCAGTGATCTGGTTGCCCTTGATCACGACTTCGCTCACCTGGCCGCTTTCGACGGCGGTCACGAAGTCGCTGTACGGCACCGATGCCTGCGGACCACGGCCGCCGGAGCTCTGGAACAGGTTGAACAGAGCTACCAACAGCAAGCCGATAATGATCCACAGCGCGAGATTCTTGCCGAAATTGTTCACTGGCCGTTGCCTCATCCTATCGCGACCGGCGGTTCGGCACCGGGCTGTTCCCAGTCGCCGGTTCTCCCGATCACCGAGCCTCCAGCATAGATAATAACATCGGCCGCTTAAACAACTGGAAAGCCCGCACCCGCAAGTGGCACCACGGGGGTGAAGACGGTCCGGAAGACGAGGCATTCGTCGAAGCTTCCGGCGTCCGCGAGGAGATCGGGAAGCCCGACCAGATCGTCGCCGCACCACAGTCCCGGCAGGGTCGCCACGACCGTGGCGGGGAAACTGGAGGCAGGCCCGCCTCCTTTCCGCAATCGCGGCCCCGCTGCGCCGATCGCCCGAATTTCCAGGCCCGGCCGGCCGATACCGTCCGCCTCCGGAAGCGTGACAAGGAAGCGCCGGTCCCACCAGTGGCGGCCCGGACGTACCGGCAGGGCGTCGGTGACGCGGCCGGGTTCCCGCATGACGGCAATCCGCCCGCCCCGCGCCGGCACGATCCGGCAGCCGCCGAGCGTCCGCCCGGCGCCGAGCCGGCGGTCGCGGATTGCGACAAAGAGCCGCTCCACCCCTTCAAGGGCAGCCGGATGCTCGGCGCCGCCGACGAGGCCAATCGCGCGGGAGAGCGCCCGGATCGCGATCTCCTCCGGAACTCCGTCCAGGGGCCGTGGGTCGAAGCCGACCCAGCCTTCCGGCGCGACGACCATGGCCCGGGCTGCGAATTCGGCCACGGCGTGGTCGAGTGCCGCCCGGGCGCGCCCGGCGCGCCGCGCCGTCTCGGCGAGGCCGGCGGCGGTCAGCCCTTCCGCCGCCAGGGCGGTGCCGGCCGACCGGAAGCGGCTTCTCGTGTAGCGTGGGTCTTCGTTGGACGGATCGTCGATCCAGTCCTGCCCCTGGCCGCGCAGCCATTCCCGCAGCTCGGCCCGCCCGAAGCCGAGCAGCGGGCGCAGATAGCGGATGGCGAAGCCTTCGCGCACGGCCGGCATGCCCGCCAAGCCGTCCACGCCGGAATTCCGCACAAGCCGCATCAGGACCGTTTCGGCCTGGTCGTCGCGGGTATGGCCCAGCAGCAGATGCAGCACGCCGCGCCGGCGCGCCGCCTCTTCCAGAAGGCGGTAGCGTGCGCGGCGCGCAGCGGCGTGGCCCCGCTGCGGCGCGTCCCATACCAGGGTCTCGTGGTCCATGCCGCGCATGGCCAGCCAGCGGGCGACCTGAACGGCTTCCTCCGCCGCGGCCGGGCGAAGGCGATGGTCGACGGTGAGACCGAGGACCGACCCGCCGCGCGAGCGAGCCCAGCGGTCGGCAAGCAGCGTCAGGGCAAGACTGTCGGAACCGCCGGAAACGGCAACGGCCAGCCGCGGCCTATCCTCGAAAGGGCCCAGCCGGCCGAGCGCCGCCGCGAATCGCTCGTCGACCGGAAGCCTGGTCATTGCCGGGGCCGGGCAGCGCCGGCCGTCAGCCGCACTGCAGCCGGTCCCGCTCCTGGGCGGCGCGACGCGCGATGCTGGCGGGTGCCTGCGGGAACTCCGACTGGAGCTGGGAGAAGGTGAGGCACGCGTCCTCCTTCTGCCCCATGGCCGACAGCGACATGCCCAACTTCAGCAGGCTGTCCACGGCCTTCGCACCCTGCGGATAGTTCTGGTAGCCCTGGGCGAATGCGATGGCGGCATCGTTGAACCGGCCGCGGATGTAGTAGGTCTCACCCAGCCAGTACTGCGCATTGCTGGCCAGCGGGCTGTCCGGATGGTTTGCCAGGAACTGCTTCAGCGCGGATTCCGCCTCGGCATAGCTGCCCTGCGCCAGGAGCCCGTAGGCATAGTTGTACTGGGCGTCGACCGATCCGTCCGGAAGCGCGGCCGGCTGCGGCTGGCCGGCGGCGGCTCCGCCCTGCTGGCTCATCTGGAGCGTGCCCAGCGTGCCTTCGGTGGAGACCGGGCCCGTTCCGGCCGCCGAATTGTTCTCGGCGCTTCGCGTCGCGCCGCTGACCGCCGGCGCCGGTGCGGTGACGCCCTGCTGCTGCTGCGGCGGCTGCGGCTGGGGCGCCGTTCCGGCATCCCCCGTCGGCGGCTGACCGCCCCCTCCTTCGAGGGTCGAAAGCCGGAACTCGATATCGTTGAGCGCCCGGTCCAGCCGGGATCCGAGCTGCTCGTTCGCATAAGCGATCTCTTCGACCCGGCCGGTCAGGAGCTGCATCTGGCGCTCGATCTCCTGGAGCCGGACCTCGACCTGGGTCGCATAGCTGCCGGTCAGCTCGGGCGCCGGGCCGGTCGCGGCCGAAGGTGCCTGGCCGCCGCGATAGACCTGGCTGGACAGCATCTGCACATCCCGTTCCAGACGGTTCAGCCGATTGAAGAGCTGCTGGTTATCCTGCGCCTGGGCGGGCGCGAGGACCGCGATCGACAGAACGCCGCCGGCGAGCAGCAACCACAAGGGACGGGGCGCGCTCCATCCGGACCTTGAGCGGGCAAGGATGCGCTTGGACATACGATGGAATCCCTTCATCGGAGGCCGCCGCACAACGGCGCCATTTTAGCAGGAGACGGCCCCGAATGTTCACCGCTGGAGGGAGGTTGACGGTTCATGGCGGCAAAAACAAGGCGCTTCCCACCCTGTTCGGGTGAAGGAAGCGCCCGGTATTCAGAGGAGGACGGGACAGCCAAATCGGTCAGCCACAGACCGCACCGTCCTCCGATCACCTGCTGACCTCGATCCGGTCAGTTGATGGTCGTCACGCCCCGACGGTTCTGGGCGTAGGCGGCCTCGTTCGAGCCGAGCACCGCCGGACGCTCCTTGCCGTAGCTGATCGTGGTGATCCGGTCGGCCGAGACGCCCGCCGCGACGAGGTAGTTCTTCACGCTGTTCGCGCGACGCTCGCCGAGGGCCAGGTTGTACTCACGCGTGCCGCGCTCGTCGGCGTGACCCTCGATGGTCACCGCGATGCTGGGGTACTGCTTCAGCCACTGCGCCTGGCGGTCGAGCGTGGCCCGAGCCTCCGGCGACAGGTCGAAGCTGTCATAGGCGAAGAAGACGCGATCGCCGACATTGACGACGAAATCTTCCTTCGTGCCCGGAGCAGGAGCCTCGGCGCCGGCCTGGGCACCGTCACCGGTCGTCGCGACGGAGTTGGACTGGTCAGTACCGCAGGCCGAAACCAGCAGGACCGCGGCGAACAGCGACAGAACCTTCAAACGCATCTGATTAATCCCCCGACACTGGAGTGTTGCGCACTGAACACTTGATCGATCGGAGACGATAATTTTGCGATCATCGCTACCGACTGAACGGGGCAGTGATTCTGCCCCGCCCCCCCATATGTTCCGGCGGAAGATAGTCCGCGATATTTAGGGAATCAAGGGAGACCACGCGGGATCCGAGCCGTCGAGCGGGGTCGGAACCTGCCAGACATTGCGGCCGCTCAGGTCCACGCTGTAGAGGCGCGACTGCTTGGTTTCGCCGTTCGGACCCGAGGGCGTTTCGGAGAAGTACATGAGGACGCGTCCGTTCGGAGCCCAGGTCGGTCCCTCGACGTGGAAGGCGTCGGCCAGGATCCGCTCGCCGGTCCCGTCGGGCCGCATGACTCCGATATAGAAGCGCCCGCCGAGCAGCTTCGTGAAGGCGATCAGGTCGCCGCGCGGGGACCAGACCGGGCTGGCATAGCGTCCCTGCCCGAAGCTGATCCGCTGGACGCCCGACCCGTCGGCATTCATCACATAGATCTGCTGGGTGCCGCCGCGATCGGATTCGAACGTGATGCGCTGACCGTCCGGCGAGAAGCTAGGGGCCGTGTCGATACCGGGCGAATTGGTCAGGCGCCGGGTCTCTCGGGTTCTGAGATCCATCGTATAGATCTCGGTATTGCCTCCGGTCGCAAGGCTCATGATCACCCGGTTGCCGTCCGGCGAGAACCGGGGTGCGAAGGTCATGCCGGGGAAGTCGCCCAGCACCTCCTGACGGCCGGTATCGATGTTGAAGAGATAGACCCGCGGCCGGTCGTTGTAATAGGCGAGATAGGTGATCTCCTGCGCGGTCGGCGAGAAGCGCGGGGTCAGCACCAGGAACTGCCCGTCCGTCAGGAAGCGGTGATTGGCGCCGTCCTGATCCATGATCGCCAGCCGCTTGACGCGCGCATTGGCGGGCCCGGTTTCGGAGATGTAGACGATCCGGGTGTCGAAATAGCCTTCCTCGCCGGTGATGCGCTTGTAGATCGCATCGGACACGATATGGCTCACCCGCCGCCAGTTCTCGGGCGCGGTGAAATAGGCGAGCCCCACCATCTGCGTCTCGGCGATCACGTCCCACAGGCGGAATTCCACCCGGTAGCGGCCGTCCGGCTGGCGCTGCACCGATCCGGTGACCAGCGCCTGGGCGTTGATGATCCGCCATTCGGGGAAGTTCGGGCCGTTCTGGAGGGCCGCCGCGCTCTGGATGAACGAGTTCTTGTCGATCGGCCGGAACAGGCCCGAGCGCTGGAGATTGGCCGCGATTACCGACGCGATTTCGGCCCCTGTCTGGACCTCGTCCGGCGTCTCGCCGAAAAAGTCGGTGACGGCGATGGGCAGCGGCTCGACCACTCCCTGGGTGATGTCGATCTGCACCTGGGCGCGGGCCGGCAGGGCCACGGCGACCGCAAGCAGCAGGGCCGCTACGAAGGTGAACGGACTGTAACGGTGAAGGACTGGGCTCAAGATCGGCTCCTGTCGACTGGTTCGACCGACGATCGGTTGTTGTTGTTGGGCTGATGGGCGGCCCGGAACGACACGCCCAGGCGCCTTCAGAATAAATCCTCCGGATCGAAATTGAATTCGATAACGCTCCATTGCGGCCATTTATCGGCGGGCAGCGGCCAGGGCTGGCAGGCCGGATTGCGCGCCGCCCGAAGGGCGTACCCGGCGGCCGACCGGAAGGCCGGATCGTTCCTGTTCTCCATCAGCTCCGCTGATCGAACGGTGCCATCGGCGTTCATCGTGACCCGAACCCTGACCGCAGGCACGTCGAGGGCGTTCGGGTCGACGTTCCAGCACGGCCGGATCGCTTCCCGCACGGCGTTCTCCTCGCCCGGCGAAAGCCGGGTCGGGGTCAGCGCCTGGGTCGTCGCGCGTTCGGCCTGCTGCTGCGCCCCGGTCTCCGCCTGCTGATTGGCCTGCAACCGCTCCAGCACCGAAGCGATCGCGTTGCTCTGCCGCGGCTGCTCTTCCCTCTCGGGCTGCGGCCGGGGCGGCGGTTCCGGCTTGCGCTGCGGACGGACGTCCGGAACCTGCACCGCTTGCTGCTGCGGCTCAGGTTCAGGTTCGGGCTCCGGTTCCGGCTCAGGTTCGGGTACCGGCTCCGGCTCAGGCTCGGGAGCCGGTTCCGGCTCCGGTTCCGGCTCAGGCTCAGGCTCGGGCTCAGGTTCGGGTACCGGCTCAGGCTCGGGAGCCGGTTCCGGCTCGGGTTCGGGGACCGGCTCGGGTGTCGGCGGCTCAGGGGCCTGTTCCGGTTCGGGCAGCGGCTCCGGTTCGCGTGCCTCGGGCAGCTCGGCCACCTGCTGCGGCGGTGACGGGGGCTCTGGCGGCGTAACCGGCGTCGGCTCGGGCGGCGGCGGCTCCGTCCGCGGAGGCGTGGGCGGGGCCGGAACTTCCGGCGGAGGCTCCGCCGGTTCGGGCGCCTCCGCCGGGCGCTCGACGAAGGTTTCCGAGGGCGCGGAGGTGCCGGCGGTAAGCTCGGCCAGCTCCGCCTCCGAAATCACCTGCACCGGGATGGAGCCCGAGGGCTCCGGGCGTTCGCGCTGGAACCAGGGCAGGCCGAACACCATGATGACAAGCACCACGGCGTGCAGCAGAACCGATGCGATCAGGCTGCCGGGCATGATCGTCCGTTACCGGTCCTCGGCGGAATTACCGGCCGTTCCGGGGGACGGCAGCTCGGCCACCAGGGCGACCCGGGTGAATCCGGCCGCGTTGAGGGCCCCCATGACTTCCATCATGCGGCCGTAGTTTATGTTGCGGTCGCCGCGCACGAAGATGCGGGCGTCGGGGTTCTGCTCGGAAACGGCCATCAGCAGGGCGGCCATGTTCTCGAGTTCGACCGCGCTTTCGAGGACGAAGATCGTCCCGTCCTGCCGCACGCTGACGATCAGCGGCTGGTCGTCCTGGGTCGGCAGCGCCCGCGCCCGGGTCTGCGGCAGATCGACGGGCACGCCGACGGTCAGGAGGGGCGCCGTCACCATGAACACGATCAGAAGCACCAGCATCACGTCCACGAAGGGCGTGACGTTGATCTCGGCCATCGGCCGGTAGGCGCCGCGACGGCGCCGCCCGCTACCCGATCCCGGCGGCTGGATCAGGGCACCCATGGATCAGCCCCGTTCCTCGAGATAGCGCGACAGGATGGCCGAGAACTCTCCGCTGAAGTTCTCCAGCCGGTCCGCGATGCGGGCCATGTCGTTGCCGAACTTGTTGTAGAAGGCCGACGCTGGAATAGCCGCGAAGAGGCCGAGCGCGGTCGCGAACAGCGCCTCGGCGATGCCCGGGGCGACCACGGCAAGGCTCGTGTTCTCCGAGGCGGCGATCGAGGTGAACGAGTTCATGATGCCCCAGACGGTCCCGAACAGGCCGACGAAGGGCGCCGTCGATCCGACCGAGGCGAGGACCGTCATGCCGCGCTCGACCAGCCCCATTTCGCGGGCGAGCGTCACGCCCATCACCCGGTCGATCCGCTGTTGCAAGCCGACGCGCATGCTGCCGGTGGCCGTGAGGCCGTGATCAACGGCGTGCCGCCACTCCTTCATCCCGGCGGCGAAGACCGCGGCCATGGGATCCGGAGGATTGGCCCCGACCCGATCATAGAGATCCTCGAGCGATCCGCCGGACCAGAAGGTCTCCTCGAACTGATCGATGTCCCGGCGCAGCCGGCGGACGCGCATCGTCTTCTCGAAAATGATGGACCAGCACCAGATCGATGCCGCCAGCAGGAGCAGCATCACCGTCTTCACGACGATGTCCGCCTGCAGGAACAGGCTCCAGAGGGACAGGTCGTGAACCGCCGTTGCAGCTCCCGCGCCCATCATCTGGACCGTGGTATTGATCGCCGTCTGCTCCATGATCTTTCCGTATTGCCCCCTGCCGGCCCCCTGCCTCGGGCATGGCCGCGCATCAGTCCCAATCCGATCCGCCCGGCGCGCCCCGGGCCGTTTTCTCGAAAGCTGCCCGCACCGGGGCCGGCACGCGGGTCGCGCGGCCGTTCCGGTCGATGCAGGCGAGTACCAGCTCCAGCTCGGTCAGGGTCTGCCCTGCCCGTTCGACCCGCTGGACCATGCCGAGGCTGGCACCGCGGACGTCGACGATCCTGGTGACGACGTCCAGCAGGTCGTCGAGCCGCGCCGGAGCGCGATAATCGATCCGGCACCGCCTGACCACGAAAGCCACGCCGGTTTCGGCGAGCAGCCCCGACTGGTGGATTCCGAGATCACGCAGCATCTCGGTCCGCGCCCTTTCGGCGAAGCGGAGATAGCTTGCGTGATAGACGATGCCTGAGCCGTCCGTATCCTCCCAGTAGACGCGGACCGGAAGAACATGGGCATCGCCGCTCGCCGGCGGCTCAGTCATCGAAATCCCCTGTTCCTGTCAAGAGATCAAGCTGGACAGAGTCCCGCCGGGGCGGCACAAGCCCCAGGTACCGGTAGCCCTGGTCGGCGAGAACGCGTCCCCGGGGCGTCCGCTGAAGCAGCCCCTGCTGGATGAGGAACGGCTCGATCACCTCCTCAAGCGTATCCCGCTGCTCGGCCAGCGCCGCGGCCAGGGTCTCGACCCCGACCGGCCCCCCGCCGTAGTTTTCGGCGATCGCCCGGAGATAGCGCCGGTCCATCGCGTCGAGCCCCAGCTCGTCGACGTCCAGCCGACGAAGCGCCTGGTCGGCCGCCGCGGCATCGACCGGCACCGTGCCCGCCACCGCGGCGAAATCGCGGACGCGGCGCAGCAGGCGACCGGCGACCCGGGGCGTTCCCCGGGCCCGCTTGGCGATCTCGGCCGCACCATCGGCGGTCATCTCGCAGTTCAGAAGGGCGGCGGCCCGGCTCACGATCAGTTCCAGCTCATCCGGTTCGTAAAAGTTCAGCCTCAGGGGGATGCCGAAGCGTTCCCTCAGCGGCGTCGTGATCAAGCCCGATCGCGTCGTGGCGCCGACGAGCGTGAAAGGCGGCAGGTCGATCCGGACCGAGCGCGCGGCCGGCCCCTCGCCGATCACCAGATCGAGCTGGAAATCCTCCATCGCCGGATAGAGGATTTCCTCCACCGCCGGATTGAGCCGGTGAATTTCGTCAATAAAAAGGACGTCCCGCGGTTGCAGATTGGTCAGTATGGCCGCCAGGTCACCGGCGCGCGCGATCACGGGGCCGGAGGTCGCACGGAAGCCCACGCCCAGTTCGCGGCTGACGATATTGGCAAGCGTGGTCTTGCCGAGACCGGGCGGACCGTAGAGCAGCACATGGTCCATGGCCTCGCCGCGCTGCCGCGCCGCTTCGATGAAGACGCGCAGATTGGCCCGGACCTGCCGCTGACCGATGAACTCGTCCAGCGAAAGCGGCCGGACCGCATTGTCCTGGGTGTCGCCCGGCGCCTTGTCGGGTGCGACCACTCGATCCGAGGTCATGCGGACAGCTCCTTAAGGGCAGCCGGGATGAGCGCCGAGACCTCGGCGCCGGGGCCAAGCTTCCGGGCGGCGGTGGCGACCGCCCCGAACGCCTCGGACCGGCCATAGCCCAGATTGACCAGGGCCGAGACCGCATCCGCGGTCGCGCTGACGGCTTCGGGCTGCCGACCTGCGGGCACCGGTGCGCTGTCGATCCGCCCGGCTGGGCCAAGCGCGATCGTACCGACCTTGTCCTTCAGCTCGGCGACGATGCGCCCGGCAAGCTTCGGTCCCACGCCTTCGGCCCGGGTCAGCGCAGTCCGGTCCTGGGCCGCGATCGCGGTCGCGAGCCCGTCGGGCGCCTGCACCGACAATATGGCGAGGGCCACCTTCGCCCCGACCCCCTGCACGGTCGTCAGCAGACGGAACCAGTCGCGCTCCCCGGTCTCGAGGAATCCGTAGAGATGGATATGATCCTCGCGCACATGGGTTTCTATATGGAGCGCGATCGTCTCTCCGGTGGTGAGCCGCCCGAGCGTGCGCCTGGAGCAGAAAACGAGGTAGCCGACCCCGCCCACATCGATCACGCAATGATCGAGGGCCTGCGATTCGACGATTCCCTTGAGGCGCGCGATCATGGTGCCCGCCCCTCCTGCCAGGAAAGAGCGCGGGCCGCGATCCCGGACTGGGTCTGGCGATGATGGGCGTGGCAGATCGCGACGGCCAGGGCATCGCCCGCGTCGGCGGACGACGGCGACGCGCCCGGCAGCAGCATGCGGACCATCATCTGCACCTGCTCCTTCGCGGCATGTCCGGTGCCGACGACCGACTTCTTGATGTGGTTCGCACCGTATTCGGCGACCGGCAGTCCGGCCAGGGCGGGAACCAGAAGCACGACGCCACGGGCCAGGCCCAGCTTCAGGGTCGAGGTCGGATTCTTGTTGACGAAGGTCTCCTCGACCGCCGCCTCGGTCGGAGCGAAGCTCCGCACCACCTCGGCGAGCCCGTCATGGAGCTGCACCAGGCGTTCCGCCATCGGCGCCTTCTCCGACGAATGGACGGCGCCATCCGCGACGTAGCGGAGCCGATTGCCCGCGATATCGATCACTCCCCAGCCCGTGTGACGTAGTCCGGGGTCGAGTCCCAGGATCCTCAAGAACGGGCCTCCCCCTGCGACGGACCGTTGAAAAGGTTGCCTTGGCGGTTACGCCGTCAGGCGCGCCATGACGTCGTCCGAGATCTCGAAATTGGCCGAGACACGCTGCACGTCGTCGTTGTCCTCCAGCGCGTCCAGAAGCTTCAGCAGCGTTCCCGCCGCCTCCTCGTCGACGGCCACGCCGTTGAGCGGCCGCCAGACCAGCCCGGCCGACTGCGGCTCCCCGAAACGGGCCTCCAGGGCGTCCCGGACATTCGAGAAATCGTCCACGGCGCAGGTGATGCTGTGGCTGTCTTCCGTGCTTTCGACGTTCTCGGCACCGGCCTCGAGCGCCGCCTCGAACACTTCTTCGGCGGAGCCGACCGAAGCCGGATAGACGACCTCGCCCAGCCGGTTGAACATGAAGCTGACCGAGTTCGTCTCGCCCAGCGCGCCGCCGAACTTGCTGAAGGTCGACCTGATTTCGGCGGCGGTGCGATTGCGGTTGTCGGTCAGGGCCTCGACGATGATGGCAACGCCGGCCGGACCGTAACCTTCGTACCGGATCTCCTGGTAGTCGTCTCCCTCGCCGCCGCCGGTCGCACGCTTGATCGTGCGCTCGATGTTGTCCTTCGGCATGTTGACGGCGCGCGCAGCCTGGATCGCCGCCCGCAGTCGCGGATTCATCGCGGGATCGGGAAGTCCGCTCTTGGCCGCGACCAGAATTTCGCGCTGAACCTTGGTGAAGATCTTGGCCCGCTTGGCGTCCTGCGCGCCCTTGCGGTGCATGATGTTCTTAAATTGGGAATGGCCGGCCATGACGCCTGGTAGCTCGCTCTTACTTCTTCACGACGAATAACGGGTGCCACCGGAGAACAGGGGCCGGGCCTCCTGACGCCCCGAACGGAGCCGGAACGATCCGCGGCCGGCCGGTGGTCGACTTGCCCCGCAATATGGCGGTTTTCCCGTTCGACGGGAAGCCCCGGGCGCCGGCACCGGCGCGTCGAGCCGTCTGCTGCCCGTCCGAGGCGGAATCAGCCGGCCGCCGCGACCCGGTCGAAATCCGGGATCGCCGGCGCCAGGCGACCTCCGAGTCGCAGCGGCTCGACCCGAACCGCGAGCCCGGTCCTGTCGTCCGTTTCGACGACGAGGCCGCAGAGCGTCGCCGGCCCTTCCGCGGGGGAAAGCCTCTCGCCCGGCATCTTGCGGATGAAGCGGTGGATCGCCGCATCCTTCTTCATCCCGATCACGCTGTCGAAATCGCCGCACATTCCGGCATCGGTCTGATAGGCGGTGCCGCCGGGCAGGATCTGAAGATCGGCGGAAGGCACATGGGTATGGGTTCCGACCACCAGCGTCACGCGCCCGTCGAGGTAGTGGCCCATGGCCATCTTCTCGCTGCTGGCTTCGCCGTGGAAATCGAGAATGACGGCGTCCACGTCGCGCGGCAGAGCGATATCGGCCAGGAGCCGGTCGACCGCAGCGAAGGGATCGTCCAGCGGATCCATGAACAGCCTGGCCATGACGTTCAAGACCATGACCTGGCGGCCGCCGGGCGCCGGCAACACGGTCACGCCCCGCCCCGGCGTACCTTCGGGGAAATTGGCCGGGCGAAGAATGCGCCGGTCGGCTTCCAGATAGCCGATGATCTCTCTCTGATCCCAGACGTGATTGCCGGTCGTGATGCAATCGACACCCGCGTCGTGGAACTCGGCGGCGATGCGGGGGGTGATGCCGAAGCCGCCAGCCGCATTCTCGCCGTTCAGCACGATGAAATCGAGGCCCAGCCGCGCCTTCAGCCGCGGCAGGTTCTCCTGCACCACCTCGCGGCCGCGGCGGCCGACCACATCTCCGATGAACGCCAATCGCATCGATCTAACCTGAATTCTCCAAAGATCCCGCGGGCCTGAAGGCGCCACGCTCCGTGACGATCCAGTCGAGCGCCTGGTCGTGGCCATCGACCGGCACGGACGGGACCTCCTGTTCCGCAAAGGCGATGCCGACGGCGAGCACCGTCCCCTGGCTGCGCAGCCGCGCAAGCGTCCTATCGTAGAATCCGGCGCCATATCCCATCCGACGCCCGAAGCGGTCGAAGGCCAGCATGGGCACCAGCAGGACGTCGGGGCGCAACTCCGGCGCAGACGCACCGGGCGAGGCCACGCCGAACTGCCCCCGCTCGAGGGCGTCGCCCGGCCGCCAGCGCCGGAAGACGAGCGGCGTGGCGGGCGCCGTCACGACCGGCAGGGCGCAGATATGCGCGGCCGCCAGCCGCTCCATGAGCGGCATGACGTCGAGTTCGTCGCGGATCGGGGAGTAGCCGGCGACCACCGCCCCCGCCGGGACCGGCACCTGGTCGAGAAACGCGTCGCGGACGGCGAGCGCCGCGCCGTCGCCGGATCGCGCATGGGCCGCCGCGCGACGGGTTCTCGCCTCGTCCCTGAGCGCGCGCTTGGCCGCTTCTACGGCACCATGAAAGAACGCGGGGGAAGCGAGGCCGCGATGGCCGTTGGTCATTTCGTCTCCTCTTGGGCCCTGCTACAGCAGGTGGGCGCCGTAGTACCGGGACCGGAGCCCCGGCAGGGACAGCTCCCTAGAGGATTCGCATCGGCCCCAGGGACAAAGGAACCTGACGCACCACGCAGCCTCAGGCAAATACTTAGGCACGCTCGAGCCTGGCCGCAATAGCCTCGATCCGGCCTGCTATGCGACCGATCGCTTCGGCGGCCACATCCCCGTCCTCCTCCGTTTCGTTACCGCCCGACGCCTTCTCCAGCGCCGCACGGACGTCGAAGAGCTCGTCGGCCAGAAGGAGGCAGACCATCAGCAGAAGATGGGCATCGGACGCCGACCGGACAGCGGCCTTCACCTCGAGAAGACGGGCGTCGACATAAGCCGCCACCTCACGAACCCGCTGCTCCTGCCCGTCGTCGCAGGCGATGGGATAGGTCCGTCCGTTGAACGTAACGTCTACACGCGCCAAGGCGTCAGTCCCCCAACACCGATTCCAGTCGTTCGATCGCACGATCGACGCGGCTGGTCACCGCCCGAACGGCCTCGGCGTCGGCGGGCATGGATGCCGCCGCCGCGCGCAGAGTCTCGAGCTCAGCCGCGACACGGGCTTCATAGGCCGTGATTGCGGCCTCAATGCGGTCGAGCGCGCGCTCCAGCCTCTCCAACTCTGCCGCGACGCGGGACATGCCTGTAGGCTCGATCATGCAATGGGACGTTCGACGGTTCGGCGGATCCCAATGCTAAGGGCGCAACCGTATCGGGTCAACTGACACCCGGGAACGGCGTCCGGCGGGACCCCAGCCCTCAGGCGAAGCCCAGAAGATTGTAGATCCGCTTGGTGTATTGGCCGAAGGTTTCGGTCGTCTTGAGGTCCACCGTACGCGGGTGGGGCAGGTCGATGGTGAAGGTGTCGGCCATCCGTGCCGGCCCCGAGGTCAGCACCGCGCAGCGCGATCCCAGGAACACCGCTTCCTGGATGGAATGGGTGACGAAAACGATCGTCTTCCCGCTCTCCTGCCAGATGCGCAGCATCTCCAGGTTCATCCGCTCGCGCGTCAGGGCGTCGAGGGCGCCGAAAGGCTCGTCCATCAGGATCAGCTTCGGGTCGTGCACCAGCGCCCGAGCGATCGCGGCGCGCTGCTGCATGCCGCCCGAAAGCTCGTGGGGATATTTGTCCTCGAACCCGGACAGGCCGACCATGGACAGGAGGTCGCGCGCCCGTTCGCGGCTGGCCTTCACCGGCAGGCCCAGGATCTCCGCCGGCAGGACGACATTGTCCAGGATCCGACGCCATTTCAGGAGCAGCGCCTGCTGGAACACCATGCCGACATCGCGCCCCGGCTCGAACGGGATGCTCTCCGTTCCGATGCGCGCGGTCCCGCCGTCGGCCTCGTGCAGGCCGGCCAGGATCTTCAGCACGGTCGTCTTGCCACAGCCGGAGGGACCGACCAGGGAGACCATCTCGCCGACGCCGATATCGATGGTCACGTCGGAAACGGCCAGAAACTCGCGCCCCCCGGTCCTGTAGATCTTGCGGACGTTCTTGAGCGATATCAGCGGTTCGGTCATCCGGGGCCTCCCTGCCCTTCCCTCAGGCCAGCCAGCGTTCGCGATTGGCCGCCACGAACCCGTCGTCGGCAAGGTCGCCGTGATCGCGGTAGATCCGGTCGATGGCATCCGCCTGGCCGGGGCTCAAGCCCTCCTCCGGATCCAGGCACCAGACTCCCTCCAGCAGGCCCTGCCGGCGCAGCACCTCGTGGCAGCCCGCGATGCAGCCGTGGAAATCGTGGGCGACGTCGAAGAAGGCGCTATTGCAGTCGGTGACCCGGCTGTCGAGCGCCAGCAGCTCGGCCGGGACGGCGTCCCTGTCCGCCGCCTCCCGGCACCGCCGGAAGATCTCGACCGCCGACCGGGTCCAGACCGACCAGTGGCCGAGAAGCCCGCCGCGGAACCGGACCGTCACCGGCCGGCCCTCGCGCATCACCGTGAACGGCGTGACGAGGTCGAGGACGATATGATCGTCGTTCCCGGTATAAAGGGTGACCTTGTCCTCCGCTCCCGCCTCGACCACGCCGCGCACCACGTCAAGCGTGCGGTAGCGGTGAAACGGCGCGACCTTGATGGCGATCACGTTGTCGATCGCGGCGAAGCGGGCCCAAAAACGGGCATCGAGCACCCGGCCGCCGACCGCCGGCTGCAGATAGAAGCCGACCAGCGGGATCTCGCGCGCGACCGCGGTGCAGTGCTCGATCAACTCGTCCTCGCCCGCGTCGGCCAGCGCCGCCAGGCTGAGCAGCCCGGCGTGATAGCCGAGCGACACGGCAAGCTGCGCCTCGCGCACCGCCTGTTCGGTCCGCCCGCACAGGCCGGCGACCATGGCGAGAGGCCGGTCGGTCCAGGCCCGCGCCGTCTCGGCCGCGATCCGCAGGACCGGCTCATAAAGCCCGCAGTCGCGGATCGCGAACTGGGTGGTGTGGACGCCGACGGCAAGCCCGCCCGCCCCGGCATCCAGGTAGTAGCGGGAGAGCGCCCGCTGCCGCCTTTCGTCCAGCCGCCGGTTCGCATCAAGCGCCAGCGGATGCGCCGGAATGACGGTGCCTTCCCGCAGCAGGGCAAGGACGGCCGGATCGAGCCGGGTGTGATGGAGCGCCATGAGACAGATATCTCCCTCAAGAATCCTGTTGGTTCGTTCAGCCGTATTCCGGCCCCGCAGCCAGGAACAGGCGGTCCGGATCGCCGAAAACCGCATCGGGGCTTCCGACCATGCGCAGGAACGGCCGCTGCTGCCGGAAGCCGAGGCGGACCAGGGCATCGGTCAGCCCCGTCCAGCGATCGACCACGTCGACGACGATACTGCCGGCCGAGGCCGCCGCCTTTTCCAGGACGGCGATCGCCGCCGCCTCGTCCGATCCCGCGAGCGGGCCCAGATGGCTGCCGAGACGGCCGGGCCGCAGGATCGCGCCCGCCCCGCCGCGATGG
>Ga0207866_1000524_pt1 | contig 54600 bp, 41 predicted proteins | sample HigsolmetaAR203D_FD_184835 | JGI IMG/M metagenome (GOLD analysis project Ga0207866, IMG submission 184835) | Ionic liquid and high solid enriched microbial communities from the Joint BioEnergy Institute, USA - AR20-3-D (SPAdes) (version 2) ...
GGCCCCATAGCGTGGGGCGAGGGAAGGGAGGACCGCCGTGATCACCGAGGGCCTCGCCTCGGCCCGCGACCGCTATCTGCCCATCTCCGAGCACGGGCTGATCGGCGACCTGCACACCGCGGCCCTCGTCGGCACGAACGGCACGATCGACTGGTACTGCTGCCCCCGGTTCGACGCCCCGAGCGTGTTCGGCGCGCTGCTCGACGCGGACCGCGGCGGGTCGTTCGAGCTCGCGGCCGACGTGCCGAGCCGTACCAAGCAGTTCTACTTCCCGGACACCGCGATCCTGATCACCCGCTTCTACTCGGAGCAGGGCGTGGGCGAGGTCCAGGACTTCATGCCCATCGTCGACGACCCGCGCGAGGCGCGGCGGCACCGGCTGATCCGCCGGGTGGTCTGCGTACGCGGCACGCTGCCGTTCCGGGTCCGCGTGGCCCCGCGCTTCGGCTACGCCCTGCAGCCGCACACGCTGCGGCTGCACGCCGATTGCGCGGTGTTCGAGTCCCCCGGCCTCACCCTGACGCTGACCGGGTCCGCCCCGATGGAGGCCGACGGCGCCGACGTGATCGCGCAGGTCAAGCTGCACGAGGGCGAGTCGGCCGTGTTCGCCCTCGACCGGGTGGGCGAGGAGGTTCCGCTGCGCGGCTGCCCGGTCGCGGAGGCCGAGCGCGAGTTCACCGCCACCGTGCGGTTCTGGCGGAACTGGCTGTCCAAGTCCCGCTACCGCGGCCGGTGGCGGGAGATGGTGCACCGCTCGGCGCTCACCCTGAAGCTGCTCACCTACGCGCCCACCGGCGGCCCGGTCGCCGCGCCCACCACGAGCCTCCCGGAGCTGATCGGCGGAGGACGGAACTGGGACTACCGCTACGTGTGGGTGCGCGACGCCGCGTTCACCGTGTACGCGCTGCTGCGGCTCGGCTTCACCGAGGAGGCCGCGGACTTCATGCGCTTCCTCGGCCGTCACGTCAACCTCGTGGGCGACGGCCCCACCGGCCCGCTGCAGATCATGTACGGCGTCGACGGCCGCTGCGAGCTGCCCGAGATCGAGCTCGGCCACCTGGAGGGGTACCGCGGCTCGGCCCCCGTGCGCGTCGGCAACGCCGCGGCCGGCCAGCTCCAGCTCGACATCTACGGCGCGCTGATCGACTCGATCTACCTGTACGACAAGTGGGGCGAGCCGATCTCCAGCGATCGCTGGGACGAGGTGTGCGCGCTGGTCGACTGGGTGTGCGAGCACTGGGACCAGCCCGACGAGGGCGTCTGGGAGACCCGCGGCGGGCGCCGGAACTTCGTCTACTCCCGCCTGATGTGCTGGGTGGCGATCGAACGCGCCATCCGCATGGCGAACCGCCGCGGCCTGCCCGCCGACATGCGCCGCTGGCGCGTCACCCGGGACGCCATCTACCGCCAGATCATGCGCCAGGGCTGGTCGGCGGCGGAGAACGCGTTCGTCCAGCACCTCGGCGACGACGTGCTCGACGCGTCCCTGCTCATGATGCCGCTGGCGAAGTTCGTCTCCCCGACCGACCCGAAGTGGCTGTCCACCCTCGACGCGATCACCCGCAGGCTCGTCTCCGACTCCCTCGTCTACCGGTACGACACCACCGGCGACCCCGACGGCCTGCGCGGCCCCGAGGGCACCTTCTCCATCTGCTCGTTCTGGTACGTCGAGGCCCTCGCCCGGGCGGGCCGGATCGACGAGGCACGCCTCGCCTTCGAGAAGATGCTCACCTACGCCAACCACCTCGGCCTGTACGCCGAGCAGATCGGCCACACCGGCGAGCAGCTCGGCAACTTCCCGCAGGCCTTCACCCACCTGTCCCTGATCAGCGCCGCGTTCAACCTCGACCGCGCCCTGGAACGCTGACCGCCCGCACCTGTGGCCGACGCGGGCTCCGGCCCGCCCATGCGGCGGCCCAGGATGGGTAGGCGGTCCGCATGCCGGAGGGACATCTCATCCACCGCCACGCCGCCGAGCAGCACGCCGACCTCGCCGGGCGGGCGGTACGGGCGTCCGGGCCGCAGGGCCGGTTCGACGCGCGGCCCTGGGACGGCCGGGTGCTCACCGCGGTGGAGGCGGCGGGCAAGCACCTGCTCTACCACTTCGCGGACGCGCCCACCGTGCACGTGCACCTCGGCATGCAGGGGCTCTTCCTGCGCTACGACGACCCCGCGGCGAGCCCGCGCCGCGGCACCCGGCTGCGGCTCGCGACCGACGCGGTGGCGTACGACCTCATCGCCCCGTCCCGCTGCGAGGCGCTGTCCCCGGCCGGGGTCGCCGCGCTCCGCGCCTCGCTCGGCCCCGACCCGCTGCGCGCGGACGCCTCCCGCGACGAGGCGATCGCCCGGCTGACCGCGTTCCGCGGCCCGGTCGGCGCGGCCGTGCTCGACCAGAAGGTCTGGTCCGGGATCGGCAACGCGTGGCGGGCCGAGCTGCTCTTCCTCGCCGGTCTCCACCCGTGCGCCCGCCACCTCTCCTCCGGTACGGCGGGCCGGCTGTGGGACGCCGCGGTCGCCTACCTCGCCCTCGGCCGGGACGCCGGGCAGGTGGTCAGCGACCCGGACGCGCCATCCGAGCGCTGGGTCTACAAGCGCGAGCACTGCCGCCGGTGCGGCGCCCCCGTCCAGACCTGGCAGCTCGCGCACCGGACCGTGTACCGGTGCCCGGTCGACCAGCCGGAGTGACGGCGGGCCGCGCGGTGCTCCGCCCGGCCGGGGCGCGCGCTCCGCACGCACGGCGACGGGACCCTGGGCCGTCGCCGCGGGTCAGCCGCCGTTGAATTTGATGGTCACCCGGCGGTTCTTCGCCCGGCCCTCCGGGTAGTCCTTGCCGTCCTTGGTGTTCGGCGCGATCGGGCGGGACTCGCCGTACCCTACGGCCTTGATCCGCGCCTCGGGGACCGGCCGGGCGAGCTCCCGCTTGACCGCGTCGGCGCGCTTGCGGGAGAGGCGCAGGTTGTACGACGGCGAGCCGAGCGAGTCGGTGTGCCCCTCGACCGTGATCACGCCCCGGCTGTTCTTCAGCCGGTCGGCGAGGGCGGCGATCCGGCGCCGGGCCGTCTCGGTGAGGTCGGCCTTGTCGAACGCGAACAGCACGTCCGAGGAGATCGTGACCGAGGTCTGCTCCCCCTGGCGGGTCTCCACCTCCAGGTCCTCGACGGTGAGCGTAAGGTCGAGGATCGTCCCGTCGGTCGGCAGGTCCACGATCGACTCCTGGATCGCCGAATCGAGCACGGTGGGCTGCGGGCTCGGGCTCGGAGTGCCCAGCAGCAGCGGCAGAACGGCCAGCGCGCGCAGCATCAGGACTCCGGGGGCACGTCGGTGAACGGCGGGAAGTTACCCACGTGCACGTCCATCTTGGTGACGTTCTCCGGTGGCGCCGCGAAGGTGTAGGTGAGCATCGCCCGCTGGCCGATCCGGATCGAGGTGAACACCTCGTCGGGCTCCAGCAGCCTGCGATTGGCGTCCCGCACCACCATGTGCCGCTTGAGGTTCACGGTGTCGATCAGGTAGACGCGGAAGACGTTCCGGCCGTTGATCTCGAAAGGGCTGAGCTTCTCGTCTACCTTGACGCCCTCGGGCACGCGCGGGGTGAGCGAGATGACCAGGTCGGCGAGCTTGCCGCGACGCTTCAGCGAGTGCACGGCGATCTCCAACGTCGCCTTCTCGGCGAACGGCGCCTCGTGCACGGCCTTGGCGATCACCTTGCTGGCGTCCGTGGTCGAGGCCTGGCTCGCGTCGGCCGGTTCGGCGGCCGGGCTCTGCTCGCCGATGCCCGCCGTGTCCTGCTTCGAATCCGCGTTCTCCTGCTCGCCGGCCGCTTTGCTCTCAGCCTGACGCTGCAAGTCGGCGACGTCAGGCTGCACCAGATCGCACCCGGTCACGGCAGCGGCACAGATGAGAAGGCCGGGGATCCAGATCCGGCGATTCATTCGACGTCACCCAAAAGATGACACAACGGACAACCGTAGAGGTTAGTCAGTTCTGACCGAAAAGGTCGACCGTTTGTATACCTAGGGTGATGGACGCCTCAAGTTACGACTACAGCACGGACACAATTTCGTGTTGGGCGGGCAGATGTGCCACCGCTACGCGTAGAATGTTTATTTCTTAGCCTCTCAACCTGTTTCCGGCTCGGGCTCCTCGCCTCAGTGACCAGGGCTGCTCGCGGAGCGAGGCAGCGTCGGCCGGCCCCGGGCCGCGCCCTCGGTGCGGCTCACCGAGTCGACGACCCCGACAAGCCCGCGAGGGCACGAGGCGCCCGCCCATGCTCCGGCCCGGCAGCGGCGGATGCCCATGCACGTGCGCGTGACGGGACGGCGACGCCGACCGTGAAGAGGACCGTCGGTGACGCGTTCTCGACGCCCCCGGCGTCGGAGCCTCCTGCCGCGGCCTTTCGCTCCGGAACCGCGCCCGAGCGGTTTCGCCGTCACGACCCGGGCACACCTCGCACGATGACGGACCCTGGAATCGTGCACGCGTGGCGGCACGGCCCGCTGGAAACGCGCCCGAAAACATCGCCGCCGCCACAAGCCGAACGGGTGTGCGATTTCAGCGGTCCTCAGGACTGTTCAGTTCAGGTAGTTCGGCCGTGGGATGAATGCCGAGTATTTCGAGCTCGGGCGGATCCTCCGCAGGCCATTTACGGACGAGCACCATCAGCGAATCACTGGGAAGGATCGTGCAGACGGGCATCAACGGACCGGGATCGGACTCGTCTTCAATGATGTACCACCTGTTCCTCCAGGCCCCATGCATGATCGAGTGCAGCACCTCGATGACGAGTTCCAGGTCGCCCTCTTCGGCCCTATTCGAGCACAGCCATCTCACCAGGGCCTGACGGGTGTGCGGGTGGAACCGGTACTTCGCATCGCCGATCCATCCGATCTCACATCACCTCGTCCGCGCCGATCGTCACCTATTCACCTCGGCCACAACGGTTCATCGTCGCTTTCCCGCAGGCCGGGAAAAGCACACGAGAACAATGCCGCGATATGCATTCTTCGCACGGCGTTTCCCGAGGGTCAATGTGTCCGGAGAGCCTAATGATGAAGACCGCGCGGTAAGCATCACAGAATGTCTCGTTTCGGAGGATCCTGAATTCGTCATCGGTCGCCGTCGCCCATCGCACCCCAGCGCCCACAGAAAAACAGACCGAAAACAAAACGGACGCACACCACGGTTCGCCACGCCCTCCCACTCGGGCGCCGGGGCGACCGGGGTGCGGGAAACCGTGGTCGCTCATCAGCCAGGGTGTACCGGAGCACGGCGGCCGGCCGCTTCGCCCGGCGGTCCGGCGCCTGCCGCCACCCGGCCGGTCGGTTGGCGCTCCCTGAAGGTGATGGTCACCCGGCGGTTCTTCGCCCCGGCCCTCCGGATGGTCCCTGCCGTCCTTGGTGGGGCGCGATCGGGCGGGCCTCGCCGTACCCGACGGCCCTGGTGCGCACGCGGGGACCTTCCGGGCGAGCTCCCGCTCGACCGCGTCGGCGCGTCTGCGGGAAAGGCGCAGGTTGTAGGCTGCCGAGCCGATGGCGTCGGTCTGCCCCTCGATCACGACCACGCCCTCGACGTCCTTCAACCGGTCGGCTAGGGCGGCGATCCGGCGCCGGGCCGTCGCGGTGAGCTCGGCCTCGTCGAACGCGAGCAGAGCGTCCGAGAAGATCGACATCGAGGTCCGGTCGCCGTCCCGCGTCTCCTCCTCCGGCCGCTCGGTGGGCAGCCGCAGGTCGCGCACGTAATGCCAAGAAGCGGACGGACGGTCTCGCAGCAAGAAAGAGCCGTCGCAGCCGCACCGCCCTGCCGGCCTGCCGTTACGGCTTCCGCCGACGGCGACGCCGGCCGGCGTCGCCGATCTCGCGTTCCCGATGCGCTCCCTACACCTGGAACTCCACCGGGCCGATTGAGGCCCGGTTCCCGGTCTGCCGCCCTGGCCTCGGTCTCGTACGCGTGACGAGGACCCGACGGGGTGAGCCCCGATTCAGCGCGCGTTTCACCGAACCGGTTCGGCGAGCGTCGTGCAGCGAACCCCGACGGCGCGGAAATCCGGGAGGCCCGCAGTGCCCCGACGTGCCCCGAGCCACGGTGATCCACGGATCGGCGCGGCCAGGGCAAGCGGACGGCGGACGAGTCGGCCTGTAGGCCGGGTTCTGTGATTCCGCTGGCGCGGAACCGGCGGCCATCCATCTAGGACCGTCGTTGCCGACGGCCTCAAGCGGTCTACCCGCGCGGCTCGGGCGGGCCACCCTCAGGCGCCGCGCGCGGGATCCCGGAGGATCCCTTCTTGACCTTGCTCCGGGTGGGGTTTACCTAGCCGCCCGTGTCACCACGGACGCTGGTGGTCTCTTACACCACCCTTTCACCCTTACCTCCTGGCGTGCGCCGGAGGCGGTCTGCTTTCTGTGGCACTTTCCCGCGGGTCACCCCGGGTCGGTGTTACCGACCACCCTGCCCTGTGGAGCCCGGACCTTCCTCGGCGGGGCCTCCGTACGGAGGACCCCGACGCGGCCGCCCGGCCGGCTCGTCCGCCGTACGACCCAGCCTAGTGGATCGCGTACGGTCCCCCGGCCGGGTCGTTCACCGCACAACGCAAGGAGCACGCGAACGCTTCCGCCGCCCGGCACGACGATCCGCTCAGCGAAGGTGGGCGGTGTCGTTGATCGAGCGCACCACCGCCGGGCCGTCGGCGTAGTAGTCGACGACGGACAGGCAGGCGAGGTCGAGGTGCATGCGGTGGAGCGCGGCGGGCGGGGCGAGCAGGGCGAGGCGCAGGATCGTCTTGATCGGGGTGACGTGCGAGACCACCAGAACCGTACGGCCCGCGTACCGGGCGGTGATGCGCCCGACCGCGGCCTCCACCCGGCGCGCGGTCTGCTCGAAGCTCTCCCCGCCGGGCGGCGCCACGGCGGGGTCGGCGAGCCAGGCGGTGAGCAGGTCCGGCCAGCGCCGCTGGATCTCGGCGAAGGTGTACCCCTCCCAGGCGCCGAAGTCGGTCTCCCGCAGGCCCTCGTCGACGACGACCTTCACCCCGGTGGCGGCGGCCACGGCCTCGGCGGTCTGCAGGGCCCGCTTGAGCGGCGAGCTGACGATCACGTCGATCCGGTACGGCTCGTGCGACAGCCGTGCCGCCGCCGCCTCGGCCTGGGCGAGGCCCGTGGCCGTGAGCACGGGATCGCCGACCCCGGAGAACCGCTTCTCCACCGAGAGCGGGGTCTCGCCGTGGCGGAGCAGCAACAGCGTGGTCGGCGTCCGCGTCGGGCGCGGCATCCACCCGGTGCCCGTGGTCCGCGCGTCGGCCGCGGTGCCGGCGGCCCGCGCGGCCTCGGCACCGGAACCGGCCGCCTCCGCGTCCGTACCCGGAACGCGCCGCGAGCCGGAACCGGTGTCCGGGCCGACGCCCGGAACGGTGTCCGCCCGCACCTCCGCCGCGCCCTCCGGCCTCGCGGCCTCCCCGCCGGGCCCGGCGCCGGGCTCCGCGCCTTGAGCCGGAGCCGGCGGCGCCGCCGGGGCGGTTCCGGCCCGCCAGGGCTCGCCGCGCGCGGCGGCGTCCATCGCCTCGTTGGCGAGGCGGTCGGCGTGCGCGTTCCGCTCGCGCGGCACCCAGCGCCAGGTGACGCGGTGCCGCCGGGCGAGCGCGGCGGCCTGCGCGGCGAGCGGGCGGATGTTCGCGTGCTTGACCTTCCAGCGGCCCGACATCTGCTCGATGACGAGCTTGGAGTCCATGCGCACCTCGACCGGGACCCCGGCCTCCTCCCCGACCGCCGCGGAGAGCGCGGTGAGCCCGGCGATGAGGCCCCGGTACTCGGCGACGTTGTTCGTCGCGGTGCCGATCGCCTCGGCCACCTCGGCGATCACCGCACCGGACGGGTCCTTCACCACCGCCCCGTAACCGGCCGGGCCCGGGTTCCCGCGGGCGCCGCCGTCGGCCTCGATGACGTACGGCGCCGCGGGCCGGGACGTCACAGGCCGGACTCCGGCGTGCGGACGAGGATGCGGCGGCACTCCTCGCAGCGCACCACCTCGTCGGGGGCGGCGGCCCGGATGGCGTTGAGCTCGGCGATGGACAGCACGACCTTGCAGCCCTGGCACCGGCCGTGCTGGAGCATCGCCGCGCCGACCTCGTACTGCTCGCGCAGCTTCTCGTAGAGGCCGAGCAGGTCCGGGGGGATCTCCCCGGCGACCTTGCCGCGCCTGTCCCGCGTCTCCGCCAGCTCCCGGTCGATCTCGGCGAGGGCGGCGTCGCGGCGCGCGGCGATCGCGTCGAGGGCGGCGCTGAGCTCGTCGCGCTCGGCGGTGAGCTTCTGCACCTGGGCGTCGGCCGCCTCCCGCCGTTCCATGATCTCCAGGATGACCTCTTCGAGGTCGTTCTGCCGCCGCTTGAGGGAGGCGATCTCGGACTGCAGGCTCGCCAGCTCCCGCGGCGAGGAGACCTGGCCGGAGTCGAGTCGCTGCTGGTCCCGGGCGGCGCGGGCGCGCACCGACTCGACGTCGCTCTCCACCTTCGCCTGCTCCCGGGCGAGGTCACCGGCCTCCGTCTCGGCGGCGATCACCTGGGTCGCGAGGCGCGCGAGGCGGGCGCTGGTCTCCTCATACTCGGCCAGTTCCGGCAGGGTCCGGCGGCGGTGCATCAGCCTGTGGATGACCAAGTCCAGCTCGGCGAGATCGAGCAGGCGCTTCTGTGCTTCCGGTGCCGCTTTCACAACTGGACCATCCATATATGCGACATGTACGGCGGGGCGGTGTGACGGCTACGGCAGCGAGTCCAGCCGTACCGGGCTCGATGCGACGGCCGTCCACGCGTCCGTGACCTTATCGGAGACGCGCGTCTCTACCGTAGTCCCCTTCATGCCGAGCCTGGACGCCAGTCGGTTCGCCGCATCCGCCAGCCACGGCCACTCGGTGGCCCAGTGCGCGGCGTCGATGAGCGCGGGGCCGTTGTTGAGCGCGGCCGCCTCCATGAACTCGCCGGCGGGGTGGTGCCGCAGGTCGGCGGTGAGGTACACGTCCACCCGGGCGGCCCGCGCCACGTCGAGCAGTGAGTCGCCCGCGCCGCCGCACACCGCGATCGTGCGCACCATGCGGTCGGGGTCGCCCGCGACGCGCAGCGGCCCGGCCGTGGCGGGCAGGCCCTTCGCGGCGAGGTCGGCGAACTCGCGCAACGGCATGCGCTCGGGCAGCTCGCCGATGCGGCCGAGGCCGCGCCGGGTGTCCTCCGGCCGCGGCTGCAGCGGGCGCAGCGGGCCGACCAGGCCCACCGCCCAGGCGAGCGCGTCCGACACGCCGGGGTCGGCGACGTCGGCGTTGGTGTGCGCGGTGTAGAGGGCGATGTCGTTCTTGATCAGCCTGTGGATCACGCGGCCCTTGACGGTGTTGGCCGCGACGCTGGTGGTTCCGCGCAGGTAGAGGGGGTGGTGGGCGACGATGAGGTCCGCGCCCCACTCGATCGCCTCGTCCACCACCGCGGAGACCGGGTCGACCGCGAACAGCACGCGCCGCACGATCTGTCCCGGGTCCCCGCACACGAGTCCGACGGCGTCCCAGGACTCCGCCCACGCGGGGTCGTACAACGATTCGAGCTCAGCCGTCACGACGGCAAGGGTTGATCCGGCCACCTGCGACAGCCTATCGCCCAACGCGCCGCCTTCCCGTCAACCGTTCCACCGGTTCGCCAAATCTTGGCCGTCCCCCCGGGTACGGCCGGCCCCGCCGGCCCGGCGCGGCGCCCGCTGACCCGGGCCGGTGCCGCGGCCCGGCCGGTCACCGGACCGGGCCGGCGGGGTTTGTGCCCCGCCCTTTCGTGAAAACCCTCTACTGACTGACATCCCCCCGTCGCGGGCCGTGCTCGCGAGCGGTATCGGTGCGGGGGGATGCCGAGATGGTGAGAAGGTGGCGGGACCGGTCGCTCCGGACCCGCCTGACCGTGCTCAACACCGCCGCCCTCGCGGTGGCCGCGCTGATCCCGCTCGCCATCGCGCTCGTCATCATCGCCGCCCGCGCCGAGGACCGCACCCACGACGAGCTGCGCGGCATCGCCCGCCAGGTGGCCGCGGAGATCCGGCAGGGGTACGCGCCGCGGCCGGCGCCGTCCGAGCTCGTCGACGTGCAGGTGGTGGACTCCCGCGGCCGGGTGGTGACCGCGAGCTCCGGGCTCGCGGGACGCCCGCCGATGTCGAGCGTGCGGCCGTCGCGCCCGGACGCCCCCGAGTTCCTGCACCTGTGCGACCGCCCGATCACGCTCGGCGACTGCCTGCACGTGGTCGCGCTCGCCGTCGACGCGCCCGCCCAGGTGCAGGTGTTCGGCGACGGGAAGGTGCCGGGCGGGCGCTGGGTGGTCTACACGGGGACGCGGCAGCGGCACTTCCCCCCGCCGTACGCCGAGCTGCTCGTCGCGGCCACCCTGCTCACCGTCGCGGTCAACGGGCTGCTCACCTACCGGGTGATCGACCGGGTGCTGCACCCGGTGCGGGTGATCCGCTCGGAGCTCACCGAGATCACCACCACCGACCTCGGCCGGCGGGTGACGGTCCCCAAGTCGCACGGCGAGTTCCGGCAGCTCGCGCTCACCGTCAACCGCACGCTCGACCTGCTGGAAGGGCTCGTGGAGCAGCAGCGCCGGTTCGCCTCGGACGCCTCGCACGACCTGCGCAGCCCGCTCACCGCGATCCGCGCCCAGGTGGAGGAGGGCCTGCTCGCCCCGGAGGAGACCGACTGGCCCGCCACCGCCCGCGCGATCCTGGCGAGCGTGGACCGGCTGCAGGCGATCGTCACCGACCTGCTGCTCGTCGCCACCCTCGACGCGGGCGGTGCCGGCTCCCGTGACCTGGTCGACCTCGCCGAGCTGGTGCGGGCGGAGCTGGAGCGCCGCCCGCGCGAGCCCCGGGTGCAGACCCGCCTGGAGTCGGGCGTGGTGGTCATCGGCGACCTGCAGCGGCTCACCCGGGTGCTCACCAACCTGCTCGACAACGCCGAGCGGCACACCCGGTCGCTGATCATGGTGACGGTACGGCGCGAGCCGGACGCGGCCGTGCTCGAGGTGCTCGACGACGGCGCGGGCATCCCGCCCGAGCACCGGGAGGTGGTGTTCCAGCGGTTCACCCGGCTGGACGCCGCCCGCAGCAGGGACGCGGGCGGCACCGGCCTCGGCCTCGCCATCGCCCGTCAGATCGCGGAGGCGCACGGCGGCACGCTCACCATCGAGGACAGCCTCAGCGGGGCTCGGTTCGTGCTGCGTCTGCCGTATCCGGAGACCAACGACGAAGCAGCGTCTCCACCTCGGTGAACTGCTCGGCGGTGAGCGGCCCGTGGCGCAGCGCCCCGGCGTTGTCCTCGGCCTGGGCGACCGTGCGGATGCCCGGGATCGGCACGGTACGGCCGTTGCGGGCGAGCAGCCAGCCGAGCGCGCCCTGGGCGAGGGTGCGGCCGCCGGAGGTGAGGATCTCGCGGACCGCGTCGAGCCGGGCGAGAAGCTCCGGGTTCGGGCGGCCGTCGCTGAAGTAGGTCAGCCACTCCAGGTTCATCCCGCGCACGTCGTCGCGCGGCAGCGTGGACCCGGCCGAGAACTTGCCGGTGAGCAGGCCCATGGCGAGCGGGCCCCGGTTCACGCTCGCCAGGTCGTAGGCCTCGCACACGGCGAGGATCCGCGGCGCGTCCTCGAACAGGTTCATCTGGTTCTGGACGGCGGTGCAGTGCGGCCCCTTGACGAAGGCGGCGATCCGCTCGGGGTCGTCGGTACTCCACCCGTAGGCGCGGATCAGCCCCTCGGCGACGAGGTCCTCCAGGGTGGCGATGGTCTCGTCGACCCGCTCCAGCGGCATGTCCCCCACGTGCAGCTGGTAGAGGTCGATGTAGTCGGTGCCGAGCCGCTTGAGGGAGGCCCGGCAGGCCTGCCGGATGTACTCGGGCGAGACGTCGGTGTGGGTGAGGGTACGGGTCGTCTCGTCGAACACGTTGCCGAACTTGGTGGCGATCACCACCTCGTCCCGGCGGCCCGCTATCGCCCGGCCGATGATCCGCTCGCTGTGGCCCGCGCCGTACACGTCGGCGGTGTCGATGAAGGTGATCCCGAGCTCGAGGGCCCGCCGTAACGCCGCGAGCGACTCGTCGTCGTCGACCTCGCCCCAGCCGAGCGCGGTGCCCTCGGGGGACCACAGCGGGCCGCCGATCGCCCAGGCGCCGAACCCGATCGCGCTGACCTCGATGCCGCTGCGGCCGAGCGTCCGCTTGGCAACGCTCACCGTGACTCCTCTCGTTTGCTCTCGGTCGCGTGGGTTGTCCGGCTCCCGACTCTGCCACCTGGAGTGCACTCCAGGTCAACCGCTTTGTTCGGAAGGACGAGGAGCACGGCCACGACGGTGAGCGCGCCGCCGACGAACACCCGCCAGCTGAGCGGATCGCCGTACAGCACGACGGAGAACGCGGTGACCCACAGCGGCTGGGCGGCGAGGATGACCGCGGCGGGCACCGGGCGCACGTGCTGCTGGGCGAACGACCGGGCGAGGAAGCCGAGGGCGCAGGCGATCAGGGCGAGGTGCAGCAGCACGAGCCAGTCGGAAGTGCTGCCCGGCAGGGTGAGGCCGCCGGGCAGCGCCGCCACCCCGGTGAGCACCGCGATCGTGCCGAGCTGGATGACCGCGACCGCGTAGGCGTGGCGGCGCCGGTGGCCGAGCACGAGGGCGTGCACCGCGTACAGGACCGCGGCGAGCAGGGTGAGCACGAGCGCGGGCAGCGAGATCTCGGTGTCCTGCGCGTCGCGGAGCAGGGTGAACACGGTGAGCGCGGCGAGGGCGAGCCCGGCGGCGAGCCACACCCGGGCGGCGATGCGGGCGCCCAGGAAGAGCATGCCGAGCAGCGGGGTGATCACCACGTAGGTGCCGACCGCGAAGCCGGAGACCGTGCTCGGCAGCTCGTGCAGCGCGACCGACTGCGCGGTCTGGCCGGCGCCGAACAGCAGGCCGGCGAACACCCCGGTGAGCCAGGTACGGCGCGGCAGCCCGGCGAGGCACCGGGGCCGCACCGCGATGAGGGCGAGCGTCGCGATCGCGTAGCGCTCGGTGAGCAGGTCGGCGACGGGCATTCGATTGATCACGTCCTTCGTCAGCGGGAACGCCGACCCCCACGCGGCGCTGACGAAGAGGAGGAGAGCGGCCCCGAGGAACGGACGCGGGGCGGGAGGCGCTGCCATGGCGGCAGGATCGCATTCACCGTCTGCGATGGCTCGCTGACATTGCGCGAGTCAGTGTGGTCCTCTACCACCCGGGATGAAGAGTGACCCAGCCGGGTTGGCATCGGTCACCCCGGCGACACCAGGGGGCGGTATGTCCGGTACGGTGTGCGCCGGTCCGATCGCCCCGGCGCGCCCTCATGGCGGCACGGGAGCCGCGAGGCCGGGGTGACGCCGAGGATCACGGCGCGGCGTGACGGCGAAGGCCCCACCCTCGGCTGCGGCACGGCGCCCCGGCCGCCGGGCCACGGGCGAACGAACGAGGCGGCGGCCGCGACAAATGGAAAGGGCTTGTGTGATCCCGCGCGCTCCAAGACGGGACCACACAAGCCCGGTTGTCCGGCCCCGTCCGGCCGGACGTCTGGGTCATCGGCGCGCCCCGCGCCCCCTCTGCGGAGGGCGCCGATCGAAACTTTCGTGAACTTCCCGAATGTTTCGTGATCCGGAGGCTACGCAAAACCCGGCCCGCTCGTCAATAGGGTTGTCGATATTGCTCCCGTGACGTCGATGACCCTGCGGTCACGGGGAGATCGGCACGGAACGGTACGGCACGGCGTCCCCCGGCGGGCGGCGCCCGAAAACTTTCGGATACACTTCTCGACATGCAGAAAAGGCGAGTGACCATCGCGCTGATCGCCGAGGAGGCCGGGGTTTCGATCCCCACGGTCTCCAAGGTCATCAACGGGAGGCCCGAGGTTGCCCCCGAGACCCGGCAGCGCGTCGAGCGTCTGTTGCACAAGCACGGCTACCAGCGGCGCACCGGGCAGGGGGACGGGCCGGTCGGACTCATCGACCTGGTCTTCGCCGAGATCGAGAGCCCGTGGGCGATGGAGCTGATCCGCGGCGCCGAGCAGGCCGCCCACGAGGCCGACGCCAGCGTGGTCATCTCGGTGCTGCACACCCACGCCGGGCCCGGCCGCGACTGGGTGGACCGCATCGCGGCCCGCCGTACCGACGGGGTGATCATCATCGGCTCCCGGCTGTCGGCGCGGCAGAGCGGGCAGCTCACCGCCCGGTCCATCCCGTTCGTCACGGTGGACCCGGAGGGCGAGCCCGCGCCGGGCGTGCCGTCGGTCGGCGCCACCAACTGGAACGGCGGCCTCGCCGCCACCCGGCACCTGATCGAGCTCGGCCACCGGCGGATCGGCATGATCGGCGGCCCCGCCGACATGCTGTGCAGCCGGGCCCGGATCGACGGCTACAAGGCCGCGCTGGAGACCGCGGGCATCCCGATCGACCCCGAGCTCATCCGGTACGGCGACTTCCTCGTCAACTCCGGGCACGACCACGGGCACGCGCTGCTCGACCTCGACGACCCGCCGACCGCCATCTTCGCGGGCAGCGACCTGCAGGCCTTCGGTGTGTTCGAGGCCGCCCGGCAGCGCGGGCTGCGGGTGCCCGACGACCTGAGCGTGGTCGGGTTCGACGACCTGCCGCTCGCCCGCTCGGCCTGGCCGCCGCTCACCACCGTGCGCCAGCCGCTGCAGGAGATGGCCGCGCTCGCCACGCGCATGGTGCTCACCATCGGCCGCGGCGGCAAGCCCGAGCCGTCCCGGGTCGAGCTCGCCACCGACCTGATGATCCGGGAGAGCACCGCCCCGCCCCGGCAGCGGTGAGCCTCCCCGGCCGCGGCCGTCCGGCCGTGGTCACGCCCGGCAGCCGGACTCCCCGGCCGGATCGCCGCGATGCGCGGCCGCTCGCCGTACCCGGGACACCGGCCCCCGGATCCCGAGGTCACGGGCGTGACGGCCGGGCCGTACGCGGCGGCGGGCGGGCGCCGTGGGCGGTTGCGCGGCGGTTTGTCTCATAGATCTCTCAGCAGTCGGCAGTAGGCTCTGCCGCATGAAGCTGCTCGGCGGACGCCGACCGGCGATCGTGCTGGTCGCGCTGATGCTCCTCGCCACCGTCGGATGGGTGCTGTGGCCGTCCGGCCCGGAGGTGCGGGGCGAGGACCACACCATCACCGTCGTGGACGGGCCCGCGGACGACCAGCGGGTCACGATCGACGCGACCTTCTTCCCGCCGGCGGGCGGCGGCCGCGGGCCGCTCGTGCTGCTCGGCCACGGGTTCGGCGGCAGCAAGCAGAGCGTGCGCGAGCAGGCGATGCTGCTCGCCCGGCAGGGGTACGCGGTGCTCACCTGGTCGGCCCGCGGCTTCGGCCGCTCCACCGGGCAGATCGCGCTCAACTCCCCCGACTACGAGGTCAAGGACGTCAAGCAGCTCATCGACTGGGCGGCGAAGCGGCCCGAGGTGGTGCTCGACGCGCCCGGCGACCCGCGGGTCGGCATGACCGGCGCCTCGTACGGCGGCGCGATCGCGCTCATGACCGCCGCCTACGACACGCGGGTGGACGCCATCGCCCCGATGATCACCTGGCACGACCTCGCCGACGCGCTGTTCCCCAACGCCACCGGCGGCGGCCCGGAGAACGGGGTGTTCAAGCGCATGTGGGCGGGCCTGTTCTTCAACCGGGGCGGCGGCACCCCGTCGATCAGCGGGGTCGGCGGCCTCGGCGGCGCGGCCGGAGGCGCCGAGGGCGGCGGCGACGGCGGGAACGAGGCGGGCCGGGACGACGCCGGCACGGCCCCGGACGGGCCCGGGCGGCCCTCCCCGTCCGCGCCCCGCGGGCAGGGGCGCGCGCCGACCGAGCAGGAGGTGCGGTGCGGGCGGTTCCTGCCGGAGATCTGCGACGTCTACCGGCAGGTCGCGGAGAGCGGCACGCCCACGCCCGAGGCGATCGAGCTGCTGCGCCGGTCCAGCCCGATCTCGGTCGAGGGCCGCATCCGGGTGCCCACGCTGCTCATCCAGGGGCAGCGCGACTCGCTGTTCCCGCTCTCCCACGCCGACGCGAACGCCCGCGCGATCGCCGCCACCGGCGCGCCGGTCCGGGTGGCCTGGTACGCCGGCGGCCACGACGGCGGGGACGACGAGACCGACTGGGTGGACGAGCAGATCGTCGCCTGGTTCGACCGGTACCTCAAGCGCACCGACGCGGCCGAGGCGGCGGCGCCCGCCTTCACGGTGACCCGGGACGGCGGCCGCGACCCGGGCACCCGGCGCCCGGTGCTCGTGCACGCCACCTCCGGCCGTTACCCGGGGCTCGCCGGCACCCAGACCCGGCGCGTCCCGCTCGCGGGCCCGGCCCAGCCGGTGGCGTCCCCGCCCGGCGGCTCGCCCGCGGCGATCTCCGCGGTGCCCGGCCTGGCGGGCATCGCCGGCGGGGGCGGCGGGTTCGGGGTCGCGGTCGACATGCCGGGCCAGTTCGCGACCTTCGCCTCCGAGCCGCTCACCCGGCCGCTCACCGTGACCGGCGCGCCCACCGTGCGCCTGCGGGTGTACGGCGAGGGCGAGGTGACGCTGTTCGCCAAGCTGTACGACGAGACCGCGCCGGGGCAGGTCACGCTGCCCGAGGGCCAGGTGGCGCCGTTCAAGGTGCGGGCCAGTGGGTCGGGGACCGACGTGGCGGTCACGCTGCCCGCCATCGACCACTCCTTCGACGTGGGCCACCGGCTGCGGCTCGTGGTCAGCACCACGGACATGGCGTACGCGAACCCGGCCAAGGCCGCGGTGCACCGGGTCGCGCTCGCCGAGCCCGCGGTGACCGTGCCGCTCGCGCCGGAGCTCGCCGCGCCCGCCACCGGCCCGGACGCCTGGACGTGGGCGCTGCCGCTCGCCGCGGTCGCGGCCGCGGTGGCGATCACGCTCACCGGGCGGCGGCGCCGCCGCGAGGACCGCGACGCCGACCCCGAGCTGCGCGACGTGCCGCTGGTGATCACCGGCCTCACCAAGCGGTACCGGGACGGCGAGTTCGCGGTGAACGACCTGTCGTTCCGGGTCGAGCGCAACCAGGTGCTCGGCCTGCTCGGCCCGAACGGCGCGGGCAAGACCACCACCCTGCGCATGCTGATGGGGCTCATCCACCCCGACGCGGGCGAGATCCGCATCTTCGGCCACCGGGTCACGCCGGGCGCGCCGGTGCTGTCCCGGCTGGGGTCGTTCGTGGAGGGGCCGGGCTTCCTGCCGCACCTGTCCGGCCGGGCCAACCTCGAGCTGTACTGGCGGGCGACCGGCCGCCCGGCCGAGGACGCCCACCTGGAGGAGGCGCTGGAGATCGCCGGGCTCGGCGCGGCGGTCGACCGGCCGGTGCGCACCTACTCGCAGGGCATGCGGCAGCGGCTCGCCATCGCCCAGGCGATGCTCGGCCTGCCGGACCTGCTCGTGCTCGACGAGCCGACGAACGGCCTCGACCCGCCGCAGATCGCCGAGATGCGCCGGGTGCTCACCCGGTACGCGGCCGGCGGCCGTACCGTGATCGTCTCCAGCCACCTGCTCGCCGAGGTCGAACAGACCTGCACGCACGTGGTCGTGATGCATCGCGGGCGGCTGGTGGCGAGCGGGCCGGTCGGCGAGCTGCTCGGCTCCGCCGCGGGGAACGGCACGCGGGGACGGCTTGAGGACGTGTTCCTGGACCTGATCGGGGAGAAGGCATGAGCGGCGCGGCTCGGGCCACAACACCGGACATGACGAGCACCGGCCCGAAGGAGGACCCGAAGGGCAGGGCGACCGGTACGGCGGGCGGCGGCGCGCCGGGCTACGCCGCCGGCCGCACCCTGCCGCTGCGCGTGGAGATCGTGCGCCAGCTTCGGCGGCGCCGTACCGCGGTGATGTTCGGCCTGCTGCTCCTGCTGCCGTGGGTCCTCGTGGTCGCGTTCGAGCTGGGCCCGGCCGGGCGGCAGGGCGGGCTGCGGCTGTCCGACCTCGCCACGCAGAGCGGGCTCAACTTCGCCGCGTTCGCCCTGTCGGTGTCGGCGAACTTCCTGCTCGTGGTGGCGGTGGCGCTGTTCTGCGGGGACACCGTGGCGAGCGAGGCGAGCTGGTCGTCGCTGCGCTACCTGCTCGCCGCGCCGGTCCCCCGGGACCGGCTGCTGCGGCAGAAGCTGATCGTCGCGCTCGGCTTCTCCGCGGCCGCGGTGATCTGCCTGCCGGTCATGGCGCTGGTCGCGGGCACGCTCGCGTTCGGCTGGAACGACATCATCGTGCCGGGCACCGGCGAGACGATCCCCGCACTCGACGTGCTGCCCCGGTTCGGCATCGTGATCGGGTACGCCCTGGTGAGCCAGCTCGTCGTCGCCGCGCTGGCGTTCCTGCTCTCGGTGAGCACCGACTCGCCGCTCGGCGCGGTCGGCGGCGCGGTGGGGCTGGTGATCGTGAGCAACATCCTCCAGGCGGTGGACACGCTGGGCTCGGTGCGCGAGTTCCTGCCCACGTACTGGAACACCGCCTGGATGGACGCCCTCGCGCTCGACATGGACTTCAGCGGCATGATCAAGGGCACGTCGGTGTCGGTCACTTACGCGGCGATCCTCATCGCGTTCGCCTTCCGGCGCTTCCGGCGCAAGGACGTCGTGTCGTGAGCGCGCCTGACATACGCGCCCCGTGAATATTTCCGGCGGGCAATGGAAAAACGGGTCGGCGTCGCGACGGGCGGCGCCGACCCGTTACGGGTGATGACGGGTTCTCGGACGGTTTTCCCTGTCGGACGGTGCCGGGATGACCGGGCATGCCACAGAGGCCACCAAAACCGAAAAACGGGATGGTCCGTTGAATCGGCGACAATCAATCGCGTAATTCACTCGGACCAGTGTGGCGGGCGTTCCTCCAGCAGACGCGCGGTGTCGTCCTCGGGCTCGTCGTCGGCCCAGCCGAGATCGTCATCGCTGAGGTCCACCGGACGCAGCTCGTCCGGCACATGCGCTGTCACGCGACCAGGATAGCGAACCGGCCCGCGGCCCGATGGAATGGTCACACCGAGGACAAGAAAACCGACATCGGGAAGATAAGACGGAATCCGCTGCCCTGCTCTCCATAGGGTCGTTTTCGGCCCCTCCTGAGTACCATGCCTGTGCAGGAGTGCCCACGCACACGCCGAACGCGACCCCCGGGGGCGGCCATGGTCTCGCCGACAGGATGGAGCCACGACGGCAACCTGCCGATGGAGCTGACCGGCTTCGTAGGCCGGACGCGCCTGTTGGCGACCATCACCCGGCACCTCACCGAGCAGCGGCTGGTGACGGTGACCGGCATCGGCGGCGTCGGCAAGTCCCGCACGGCGCTGCGGGTCGCGCACGAGGTCCGCTCCCACTTCCCCGACGGCGTGTGGTACGTCGACCTGTCCCGGCTGCAGGACTCGGGCATGGTGCCGCAGGCGGTGATCTCGGCGCTGGGCTTCGGGGACACCCATCGCCCGGAGCTCGACGTGCTCGCCGAATGGGCCGCCGACCGCCGGCTACTGCTCGTGCTCGACGCCTGCGAGCACCTGGTCCCCGAGTGCGCGCGCCTGGTCGAGGAGCTGCTGAGCCGGTGCTCCGGGCCGCGCGTGCTGGTGACGAGCCGCCAGTCGCTCGGCGTGCCGGGCGAGCACACCGTGCCGGTGCCGCCGATGACGCTGCCAGGCGACGACCCGGAGGAGAGCCCGTACGACAACGAGTCGGTACGGCTGTTCGCCGAGCGGGCCCGTGCCGTGGTGCCCGACTTCACCGTCGACGAGTCGAACATCGAGATCGTCTGCGACCTGTGCCGCCGTCTCGACGGCATCCCGCTCGCCATCGAGCTCGCCGCGGTACGGCTGCGCACGCTCTCGCTCCGGCAGATGCTCTCGCTGCTCACCGACCGGTTCAGCCTGCTCACCGGGGCGAGCCGTACCGCGCTGCCGCGGCACCGCACGCTGCGGGCGGCGATCGGCTGGAGCCACGAGCTGTGCGAGCCGGGCGAGCGGCTGCTGTGGGCCCGCGCGTCGATCTTCGCGGGCGACTTCGACCTCGAGGCCGCCCGGCGGGTGTGCGCCGGGGACGGGCTGCCCGAGGAGCGGATCATGGACCTGCTCACCGGGCTGGTGGAGAAGTCGATCCTGCTCAGCACGCCCGACAGCGCCACCGTGCGGTACCGGCTCATCGACACGCTGCGCGAGTACGGCCTGGAGTGGCTCCGGGAGCTGGGCGAGATCGACCGGATCCGGGCCCGGCACCGCGACCACTTCCTCTGGCTCGCCGAGCGGGCCGAGCAGGCCTGGTCCGGGCCGGAGCAGGTGGACTGGTTCCTGCGGGTGCGCCGGGAGCGCGACAACTTCCGCGCCGCGCTCGACTTCTGCCTGAGCGACCCGGCGGAGGTGCCCGCCGGGCTGCGGATGATGTCGTCGCTGTGGTTCCTCTGGGCGGCCTGCGGCTTCACCCGGGAGGGGCGGATCCTGCTCGAGCGCGCGATCGACGCGGCGAAGCCGAGCAAGGAGCGATGCAAGGCGCTGTGGGTGCTCTCCTACGTGCGCAGCGCGCAGGGCGACATCCACGGCGCGATCGAGGCCGCCGAGGAGTGCGAGCGGCAGGCCCTGCTCGTCGGCGACCACCATGCGATCATCCTCGCCGCGAAGATGCTCGGCACGGCGGCGCTGCTGCAGAACAACCTGCCCCAGGCCCAGGCCTACCTGGGCGTGGCGATCGAGCTCTACCAGGGCGGCCGGGAGCTCAACCCCGGCCTGCTGCCCGCGATCGTCGAGCAGGCCCTCGTCCTCCACCACCAGGGCTCGCACGCCGACGCCGAGGACCTGCTCGAGGACTGCCGGCAGCTCTGCGAGGAGCGCGGCGAGAAGTGGCTGCTGTCGCACGCGCTGTGGGCGATCGCGCTCACCCAGCGGGCGACCGGCCGGATCGCGGACGCCGTGGCGAACGCCAAGGAGTCGATGCGCATCAAGCGGCTCATGCACGACGTGTTCGGCGTGCTGATGGCGATGGGCACGCTCGCCGCGCTCGCGGTCGACCAGGGCGACGCGGAGCGGGCGGCGATGCTGCTCGGCGCGACCGAGGCGAACTGGCGCCGCTGCGGGAGCGTGCCGCGGCTCGTCGTCGACGACCGGGAGCGCTGCGTGAAGGAGTGCCAGAAGGCGCTGGGCGAGGAGGTGTACCGGCGCACCTTCGACGCGGGCGCGCGGATGACCCTCGACGAGGCGGTCGCGTTCGCGGTGCACGACATCCCGCCGCGGCCGACCGGGCGGCACGCCCGCGTCTGAGGCGTACGGTCGCATCCGGACGGGTCAGGGTTGCGTGTAGCGGGAGCTGGCGAGGGCGTAGGCGATGTGGCCGCTCACCCAGTGCTCCAGGCCCCGCACGAACTCGATCACCTCGCGCGGCGCCCAGGTCTGCACCTGTGCGTCGAGCTCCACCATGCGGTCGACGGCCCGGCAGTGCATCGCGAGGACCTCCTCGAGCGCCTCCTCCGCGGTGACGCCGCGGTGCGCCACGAGCACGTTGATCAGGTTGTGCCGGGCGCGGTCGTGCCGCTGCTCCTTGGCGTAGGAGAAGATGTCGTTGTCCCAGACCACCAGGTCGTAGCAGAGCCGGGTGAGCTCACGCACCTGGGGGTGCATCCAGTGCTCCGGGGTGAGGTGGAAGCGGCCCGCGATGTCGATCAGCGTGACCACCGGGGGCATGGCGCCGGTACGGCGGCGCATGAACAGGTAGTCCTCGACGGTGGGGACGACGTCGGCCTCCCGGTTGCCGGCCTCCCACACCTGGGCGTAGAGGTAGTCGCGGGTGGCGGCGCACCAGCGGTCGAGCTGGTCGGGCAGGGCGTACGCGGCGACCCGGTCCTTGACCTCCAGGAGCGTGCGGGCGTAGGGGGAGCGGAAGTGCTCGGGCGGGGTGAGGTCGTCGAGGACCCGCAGCAGCTCCGGCAGCTCGCGCACGAGCATCCCGGGACTGCGGCCGTGCCGTACCGACTCGCAGAACCCGTCGTCGAAGGCGAACAGCCACATGCACCAGTCGGTGACGAGCCGGAGCATCTCCCGGTCCACCCGCGGGTAGGTGCGGGCGGCGAGATCCCCGAACCGGGCTCGCCGGTACCGCTCGACCGTCTCCGCGTCGGGAATCATCCCCGACGCGCACAACCAGGCGAAGCTTTCCCGCTCGATCTCCTCGACGTGCGGGTTGATCTCGCTGGGAAACGGACACGGCAGGGATGGAATCTGCAATGTAACGGCAGTACGCCCCGGCATGGCTGTCACCGGCCAATAATGCACCACGACCGGCCCTGAAGCCAGAATGACGTAGAATCGCTATAAATCACGTAAATCACTAATGAGGGCTGATATGTCCTGATTCTCAAGGTGTGGGCGGCGCCTGCGTCCGGGGGCAGGTCCGTCCGGTCCGACGCCGTGGCCACGCCCGCGGCCGGTACCCTGATCGGTGCCGTGACGAGTCCGGTGACCTGCGCGAAGGGCGGTACGGCGAGCGGCGTTCGCGCCCGGCCGCCCCGGCCGGTGCCGGGCGTCGCCCGCGGGCTCGGCGCGCCGGTCACCGAGCCGCTGCGCGGCCGACCGGCCGGGCCGGGCCGCGCCCTCGACCGCCGCCACCGCGAGGCGCCCGGCCGAGGCGTGAACGGCCTGGTCACGACCCCTTTCGCACCCGGATCCGACCCCACGCTCCCATGCTGCCATCAACAGGACACCGATAGGGTTAAGGAATTCCTCAGGGCCGCCACAGGTTCACCCGGGAGAGACAGGCGGACTCCCGACGCTCCGACGCCGGAGCTCCCGGCAGGACCCCGTTCACCCAAGCGGGCTCGGCTGAAGAAGACAGGAAGGACACAAGGTGTTCGACCCGACGGATCTCTACCGGCTCGACGAGGACATCCCCGAGCTGACCGATCCGGTGCTGCTCTACCACTTCGAGGGTTTTGTGGACGCCGGCGCCACGGGTCGCCTCGCCATGGCCCACCTGCTCGCCAAGCTGGACAACCGGGTCATCGTGACGTTCGACCACGACCGCCTGCTCGACTACCGGTCACGACGGCCCATCATGATCTTCGACACCGACCGGTGGACCGACTTCGACACGCCGCGGCTCGCGATCCACCTCGTGCACGACCTGGAGGGCAGGCCGTTCCTGGTGATGACCGGCCCGGAGCCGGACCGGGAGTGGGAGGCGTTCGTCGGGGCGGTGCGGGCGCTGGTCGACCGGTTCGGCGTCTCCCGTCTGGTGACCGCGCACGGCATCCCGATGGCCGTGCCGCACACCCGCCCGCTCGGCCTCACCCCGCACGGCACCAAGCCGGAGTCGCTGCAGAGCCTGACCGGGTACGGGGTGAGCCCGTTCGGCCGGGTCCAGGTTCCCGGGAGCGTCGCCGCCCTCATCGAGTACCGGCTCGGCGCGGACGGCCACGACGCGGTCGGCCTCGCCGTGCACGTGCCGCACTACCTCGCCCAGGCGGAGTACCCGCAGGCCGCGGTCACCGCGCTGGACGCGATCAGCCTCTGCACCGGCCTCATCTTCCCGATGGACGAGCTGCGGGCCGTGGCCGCCCGCACCACCGCCGAGATCCAGGAGCAGATCCAGGCCTCCGAGGAGCTCGCCACCGCGATCAAGGGTCTGGAGCAGCAGTACGACGCCTTCACCGGCGGCGTCCAGCAGAACAACCTCATGGAGAACATCCGGGTGCCGACCGGCGAGGAGCTCGCCGCCCAGTTCGAGCGCTTCCTCGCCGAGCGCGAGGAGCGGGACTCCTGACCCGGACGAGCGGGCGGGCACGTCAGGTGTGGCCGCCTCGCTCCGGCCGTTCCGGGCCGGGGCATTGGAGCGGTCCGCGACCGCAAGGGCCGGTACGGCCCGCCTGACGAAAGCCGGCGTTCGGGCGGTGGGCGGCACGGGCGTGGAGCCGGACCGGCTCCCGCGCCGCTCGCTCGCCGCCGGACGATCCGCCCGGCGGCGGCCGTCATGTGGTGACGCCCCGCGTGCGAGGCCGGCGGCGACGGTGGCGTCACCGATGGAGTCGCCGGGCGTCCATATGACGACGCCCGCCGGGACCGGGCAGGGCCGGAGCGGCGGCGATCGTGAATCGTCGCCCCGATGCCTCTCCCCCACACACCGCCGCCGTTTCGGCGGGTCAGGCGTGTTTCCGCCCCACCCCGCATTCCCCGGCGGAGCTCCGCCGTGCCACTCACCTCGGCCTTCTCGGGCCCGGTCGCATTTCCCCGCCCGCCGGTCGGTTCCCGCCTCGGCGGGCGGAACCGCGCGGGTCGCGAGGGCGAGTGCAGCGTCACACCGCGTTTCCGTCGAACCCAGTTATTTAGCTCGCATTAGCGGAAAAAATCCTCAAACCACGCGAGTTGACCGTACCGGTCAGAACCATCCACCGGTCGAGTTCGTTGAACAGGTGGACGGTCTCCGTGGCGACGTACGGCAATCGGTGCAGCGGCCTGAGCCTGGGAGGTCAGATCAGGTGGAGGAGAGTCAGGCACCCCGGCCGGCGTTCGACCCCGACATACCCGAGCCGATGGCCCGGCTCCTGAGCGAGCACCCGGATCTGCTGCGGCAGGTCCGCGACGGGTGGAAGCCCCACCCGTTCTGGCCGGCGCGGATCCCGCAGCTCGCCCGCGCCGCCGCCATCCTGCTCGCCGTCGTCAGCCTGCTCATCCTCGCCGTCACCGCGGGCGTGGGCGACGGTATCCATCCCGGCGACGTGGCGTCCGCGCTCGTCTTCGGGCTCACCTTCTCCGGCGGGTTCTTCGGCATCGCCGCCGCCGTCGAGCTGCTGCCGAACCTGTCACAGCTCAAGGTGAACCAGGCCCTGCGGTACGCGGCCGGGCGCCCCGACGGCTTCGTGCTCCCCACGGACCTCGACGAGCGGACCCGCCCGCTGCTGCGCCGCGCCCAGGACGCCACCGACGCCGTGCTCTCCTCCGAGATCGGCAAGCGGGGCATGCTCGACGGCACGCTGAACGCGGTCCGGCTACGGGAGGAGACCTGGCAGCTCGCCCGGCGCCTCGCCGAGCTCAGCCGGATCGCCGCCGACTACACCGCGATCGTGGGCGAGGACGTGCCGGACGAGTTCGCCGAGGCCTTCCGCCCCTACGACGAGACCCTGCGCACCACCTTCGCCGCGCTCACCGCCAAGGTCGAGGCCCTCGAGGACTACGCCGAGAAGGTACGGCGCGCCGACCGGCACTTCGAGGTCTACCGGAACATGGAGCGCCTGCGCGAGCACCACCCCCGCTTCGAGCGGCTCCGCGCCGAGATCGCCGCCGACGAGGTGGTCGGCTCCGGCCCCGAGGAGCTCGGCACCGAGGTGGAGCAGATCGAGCAGCGGCTGCGGGACAGCATCGCGGAGGCCCGGCAGGCCGCGGACTACCTGCTGGACGCGGCCCGGACCCCCGATCCGCTCCCGCCTCCCGCTCCCCCACCGTTGCCCGAGGCCCGGGCCGCGTCCGCACCCGCCTCCCCGGACGCCGCGGACGCTCCGGCGGAGGACAAGGCCACCGGCGCCGGGAGCACCGGCACGGATCCCGAAGGGCAGGAGGGCTCCGCCCCGAAGCGGTAGCGGGCGGCGCCGCCGTACCGGCGCGGTACGGCCCGGACCCGCCGCCAGGAGGATGGCCTGGAGCGCGCGTTCCCCCAGGGCCGTGCCTCGGGTGGCTGAGGGCCCTTCAGGAGTCCTGCTCCGGAGCGTCGCCGGGCGCTTCGTCCTCGCCCGGCTTCCTGCGGCGCTCCTCCCCCGGCGACGGCTCGTCTCGGCCGCCGCCGAGCGCGGCCTCGGCGCGGTCGAGGACCCTGCGGGCCCGCCCGATGCCGCCGGCGTTGCCGATGCCGGTGTAGATGTCGAGCGCCTTGGCCGCCATGTCGCGGGCCTCCACGGCCCGCCCTGCCTCGAGCAGGAAGGCGGCGAGGGTGCGCAGGCTGCGGGCCTGCCACCAGCGGTCGCCGAGCTCGGCGAACCGGTCGGCGGCGCGGCGCAGCGCCTCGATCGCCGCGGGCAGGCGGCCCCGCCGGTGCAGGGCGTGCCCCTCGGTGTACTCGGCCCGGGCCACGCCCCACGAGTCGCCGAGCCGTTCCAGCATCTCCTTGGCGTCCCGGACGTGCTGGTGCTCCTGCAGCAGGTTGGCCGGGTTGCCGACGCTCCCGGCGGCGCGCAGCGCGCGGGCCTCCTCCCAGGTCTCCCGGCGGTCGCGGAACGCCTGGATCGCGAAGTGCAGGGCGTTCTCGGCGAGGGTGAACCGGGCGGCCGCCTCGCGCTCCTCGCCGCGCTCGAGCAGGTCTCGCGCCTCGGCGGCGAGCACCTCGCCGAGCACCCGCTGGGTCTGCGCCTCCGAGTAGCGGTTGCCGTTCCGCTGGAAGACGGCGAGCGCCTGCTCGGCGTGCTCGCGGGCCGCGTCGTGCGCGTGCTGGGCGAGCCGCAGCTCGGCGAGGTTGCGCTGGGTGCGGGCGCGCCACCACGGGTCGTCCGCGGCCTGGAACGCCGCGATCGCGTCGAGCAGGTGGGTCTCGCCCCGGTCGAGGCTGCCGTCGTTGAAGTAGGTCATGCCGATGGTGCGCATCGCCCGCGCCGCCCACCACGCCTCGCCGAGCCGGTTGAAGATCTCCAGCGCCTGCTCCGCGTCGGCGCGCGCGTGCGGCGCGTTGCCGTAGTTGCCCGCGGCGGTGGCGCGTTCGAGCAGCGCGATGCCGATCGCGCGCTCGTCCCCGAGCTCCTTCGCGGCCTCGTAGGTGATCTCGGCGACGGCGCGCCAGTCGGCCCAGAACGCCCGCATCGAGTGGCACAGCGAGCAGTACGCCCGGCCGATGCGCCACGCCTGCTCCCACATGTGCTGGTCACGGGCGAGGTGCACGGCGGCGAGCAGGCCCAGCCACTCGGCGGCGAACCAGTCCGAGGCGGCCGCCTGCCCGGCCGTCCCGGGGATCGCGCCCGCGGGCGGGCGCCGCCGTACCCCGCTGCGGCTCCAGTCCTGCGGCCAGCGGGAGGTGGCGTACGCCTCGGCGCGGCGGCGGTACCCGGACAGGAAGCGCTCGATGGCGGCGCGGCGCACCGGCTGCGGATCGCTGCGCAGCGCCTGCTCCCGGGCGTACAGGCGCACCAGGTCGTGCAGGCGGTAGCGGGTCTGGCCGGTGACGTCGCTGCCGGAGGTCTCGGCGAGCTGGGCGTCCACGAGCGCCTCGAGCTGGTCGGCGCCGTCGAGCTCGGAGGTGTCGAGCAGTGCGCCGGCCGCCCACGCGCTCACGTCCGGCACGGTGAGCAGGCCGAGCATGCGCAGCAGCCGCCGCTGCAGCTCGGTGCACGCCTCGTAGGAGAGCTGCACCGAGGCGCGCACGCTGGTGTCGACCTGCCGGCCCACCTCCAGGTGGTCGAGGCGGCGCCGCTCGTCCCGCAGCCGTTCGGCGAGGTCGCGCGGCGTCCAGCTCGGGCGGGTGGCGAGCCGGCCGCCGCAGATGCTGATCGCCAGCGGCAGGTGGTCGCAGAGCCGTACGATCTCCCGGGCGGACTCCAGGTCGGCGGCGACCCGGTCCCCGCCCGCCAGCCGGGCGAGCAGCTCCACGCCCTGGGCCTCGGTGAACACCTCGAGCCGGATGTCGTGGTGGTTGCGCAGGAAGAGCGGCCGCCGGGAGGTGACGATCACCGCGCACCGCGGCTCGGGCGGGATGAGGTCGAGCACCTGCTCGGTGCGCTGCGCGTTGTCGAGGAAGATCAGGATGCGCTTGCCGCCGGTCCAGGCGCGCCACAGCGTCTGCAGCTCGCGCAGGCCGCCCGGGTCCGTGGTGAGGCGTACGCCGAGGGCGCGCAGGAAGCCCGCGAGCACCTCCTCCGGCCGGATCTGGGTGCCGCCCGACTCGCCGACGCCGCCGCTCAGGTCGAAGTAGAGCTGGCCGTCCGGGAAATGCCCGGCCACCTCGTGCGCGAACCGGGTGGCGAGCGCCGACTTGCCCACCCCGCCCTGGCCGTAGATGGAAAGGACCGGCGGCGTGCCCGGCTCCCTGCGCCGGTGCGCCGCGAACCGCCGGTGGAGATCGGCGAGCACCTCGGTGCGGCCGGTGAAGTGCGCGATGATCGGCGGGAGCTGGGTGGGCGACGGCGTCTCGTCGCGTCCCGGCTCCACCGCCCGCTCCCGCGAGGTCGCCCACGTGGTCACGCCCGCGAGCACGGAGGCGATCCCGACGATGACGATCCGCACGGGCGTCTCGAGCTGGTCGGCGAGGATCTCCGTCGAGGTCGCCAGAACGCTCGCCACCCCCGCGAGGAGACCGGCGACGGCGGGCGCGGCGAGCGATTTCGCCAGTCGCCCCGGGCGCCTTCGGCCCCCCGTTCGTCGCGACCGTCCGGGCATCGCACACCTTCCGACTCGGGCCCGTCCCCCGTGTGCCCATGCTCGCCGGGCGAGGAGAAAGATACCGCCGGCGACGCGGCATCGCCCTGCCATCGCGCACGTTCCGCGCGATCACCGATTTATCGGCACATGGTCCGGGGGCGGTGGCCCCGCCGCGCGGGCGGTCAGCCGAGCAGGTGGGCGACGGTCCGCGACATCGCCCCCGGGCGGCCCACGATCACGAGCCGGTCCCCGGGGCGGCAGGTACGGCCCGGGTCCCGCTGGATCAGGCCGGGCTCGTCCTCGTGGATGACCCCGATCACCTCGGCGTCGTCCGGGGACGGTACCTCGATCTCGTGGAGGCGGCGGCCCACGGCGGGCGAGGAGGGGCCGATGGTGACCGTGCGCAGGTTGAGGGCGCGGACCGGCGGCTCGCCGTACTCCTCGTAGCCCTCGACCACGAACCGCATGCCGCCGAGGATCGCGGCGACCACGGTCGCCTCGGGGTCGCGGAACGCGGCCCGGGCGGTCGCCGCGTCGCCTCCGGGCGGGGTGATGGCGAGCTCGCGGGTCGACGTGGCGGGGTCCACGGCGACGCTGACGAGGGTGCCGTCGGCGAGCGTCACCGTGAACAGGCGCCGCCCGCCCGCCAGGCGGTGCTCGCGGACGTGCAGGTCGGGGACGGCGGAGACGCGGCGCTTCATGACCATCCTCCTCGGCGGGGCGGGGCGTGCCCCGGCCGGTGGGGCGCGCCCGGTCGCCGCTCGGCGAACGCGACGTCGGCGGCGCGCCCGACGGGGACGCGCCGGGGAGCCCGCTGTTCTTACCCGCCGTGCCGGGGATAAACCCGCGGTACGGCACGGCCCCGCGGGGCGGCGCGCGGCGGCCTAGAGTGCACCTCAGCGGCACCGTCGATCGATGGGAGCGAGATGGCCGAACGAGCCGAACCCCTGGTCCGCGTCCGCGGGGAGGCGACGCTCGAGGTGGAGCCGGAGATCGCCCGGCTGACCGTGGTGGTCCGGGCGCAGGACAGGAACCGGCGCCGGACCCTGGAGCGGCTCACCGAGCGTCAGCGGTCGTGCCGCAGGCTCATCGACCGGTACGAGGAGGCGGTCGAGGACGTCGGCGCCTCGGCGGTGGTGATCACCCCGGAGCTGCGCGAGGGCCGCGGGGAGCGGGTGCGGGCCTACCACGGCGCGGTACGGCTCCGCGTCACCGTGCGCGACTTCACCGTGCTCGGCGAGCTGGTCAGCCGGCTCGCCGACGAGGAGCCGGTCACCGTGGAGGGCCCGAGCTGGGAGCTGCGGCCCGGCTCGGACGCCTACCGCCGCGCGGCCGAGCAGGCCGTGCACGCCGCGCTCGCCCGGGCGCGCACGTACGCGGCCGCGCTCGGCGCCGAGATCACCGGCCTGGTGGAGATCGCCGACACCGGCCTCTCCCACGACACGATCCCTCCTCCGCCCGTCCCGTTCGCGTTCACCGCGGCCGTCCCCGGGGCCGTGCCCGAGTCCGCCCCGCCCCCGCTCGACCTGGAGCCCCACCCGATCCAGGTGCGCGCCTCGGTCGAGGCGACGTTCACCCTCGCCCCGCCGCAGGCCCTCTGACCCGCCCGGGCGGGCTCGCCGTACCGAACCGCGGGCGGGCAGGGCCGCGCTCCGCTCCGCCGCCGGCCGCCCGGCCCGCGTCAGGCGGCGAGCTGCTCCATCGCCTTGCGGATGCGCTTCTCCGAGATCGGGTACGGCGTGCCGACGGTCTGGGCGAAGAGGCTGACCCGCAGCTCCTCGAGCATCCAGCGGATGCGGACCACGTCCTCGTCCTCGCGCCGGTCCGGATGCAGCCGGTCGAGCAGGTCGTGGTACTCGTCCTCGAGGTCGTGGATCACGTCCATGCACCGGGCGTCCCGGTGCGGGTCGTCGGGCAGCCGCTCCAGCCTGCGGTCGATCGCCCGGATGTAGCGGAGCAGGTCCGGCAGCCGGTCGAACCCGGTGCCGGTGACGAACCCGGGGTAGACCAGGTGCTCGAGCTGCTCCTCGACGTCCTCGAGGGCGGGGGCGAGCCGCGGGGCCGGGGTGGTCGCGGTCATCGAGCGCAGCCGGGTCACCGCCGAGTGCCAGGCGACCAGCACGCGCTCGGTCCGCGCCACGACCTCGGCCATCGTGTCGTACAGCTCGGCGCGCACGTGATCGTACAGCCGGGTGAAGTCGCCTTGCGTCCAGACCACCCCGCCCGCCTCGGCCATGAGCTTGTCGACCGCGCACGCGGCACAGTCGTCGAAGAACGCCACCGCCCCGCCGTGCGGGCTGCGGCTGAGTGCGAGCTTCTGCTGGTTGCTCAGCGTGCCGAGGATGCGCTTGGCCGGGGACTGGGTGACGAGCAGCAGCAGGCGGCGGGTGCCCGCCCACATGGCGCGGCGCTGCTCCTGCTCGGTCTCGAACATGCGGATGGCGACGCTGTCGGCCTCGTCGACGAGCGCCGGGTAGGCCTTCACCCGGCCCTGCTGGAACACCTTGGGCAGCTCGCCGAAGTCCCAGCGGCGCAGGCCGGTGCGCTCCAGGTCCTGCCCGGCCTTGGCGAGGCGTTCGCGCAGCGTGGGGGCGAGGCGGCGCTTGAGCGCGTCGAGGTCCTTGTCCTCGGCGATCACCCGCTTGCGCTCGTCCACCACGCGGTAGGTCATGCGGAGGTGGGCCGGTACCGCCTCCAGGTTCCACGCGTCGCGCGGCACGGCGATCCCGGTGAGCCGGAGCAGCTCGCGCTCGAGCACGTCGAGCAGGGGCGCGCTGCCGGGCTTGACGCCCTGCTTCGCCGCGGACTCGAGCACCGCCCGGGCGTAGTCGGGGGCGGGCACGAAGTTGCGGCGGAGCTGCTTGGGCAGCGAGCGGATGAGCGCGGTGACGAGCTCCTCGCGCAGCCCGGGGATCTGCCAGTCGAAGCCGTGCGGGTCGACCTGGTTGAGCAGGTGGAGCGGCACGTGCACGGTGACGCCGTCGGCGTCGGAGCCGGGCTCGAACTGGTAGCTCAGCTTGAGCCGGTGGCCGTTCTGCCGCCAAGTGTCCGGATAGTCGCGGGCGCTGACGTCGGCGCCCTCGTTGACGAGCATCTCCGGGGTGAAGGTGAGCAGGTCCGGGTTCTCGTGCCGGGCCTTCTTCCACCAGGCGTCGAAGTGGCGGCCGGAGACGACGTCGGCGGGGATGCGCTGGTCGTAGAAGTCGAACAGGGTCTCGTCGTCGACGAGGATGTCCCGGCGGCGGGCCCGGTTCTCCAGCTCCTCGACGTCCTCCAGCAGCCTGCGGTTGTCCCGCAGGAACTTGTGGTGGGCGTCCCACTCGCCCTGCACGAGCGCGTGCCGGATGAACAGCTCGCGGCACAGCTCGGGGTCGATGCGGCCGTAGTTGACCTTACGCTGGGCCACGATCGGCACGCCGTACAGGGTGACCTTCTCGTACGCCATCACCGCCGCCTGGTCCTTCTCCCAGTGCGGCTCGCTGTAGGTGCGTTTGATCAGGTGCTGGGCGAGCGGCTCGATCCACTCCGGCTCGATCTTGGCGTTGATCCGCGCCCACAGCCGGGAGGTCTCCACCAGCTCGGCCGACATCACCCAGCGCGGCGGCCGCTTGGCGAGCGCCGACCCGGGGAAGATCGCGAAGCGCGCGTTGCGGGCGCCGAGGTACTCGCGCATCGGGCGCCGCCCGCCCGGTCCCTCCTCCTTGCGGTCGATGTCGAGCATGCCGATGTGCGACAGCAGGCCGGCGAGCAGCGACACGTGGATGCGGTACGGGTCGGCCGGACGGTCGTCCCGCATGGAGATGCCGAGCGACTGGGCCACCTGGCGGAGCTGGGCGTAGATGTCCTGCCACTCGCGTACCCGCAGGTAGTTGAGGAACTCGGCCTTGCACATGCGGCGGAACTGGCCGGAGGACAGCTCCCGCTGCCGCTCCTGCAGGTACTCCCAAAGCCGCAGGAAGGTGAGGAAGTCGGACTCGGGGTCGCGGAACCGGTTGTGCTTCTCGTCGGCGGCCTGCTGCTTGTCGAGGGGGCGCTCGCGCGGGTCCTGGATGGACAGCGCGGCGGCGATCACCATCACCTCGTGCACGCAGCCGTTCTTCTCCGCCTCGAGGATCATGCGGGCGAGCCGCGGGTCGATCGGGAACTGGGCGATCTTGCGGCCGAGCGGGGTGATGCGGCGCTGGGCGTCGAACGCGCCGAGCTCGACGAGCAGGTTGATGCCGTCGCGGATCTGCCGCTTGTCCGGGGCGTCGATGAACGGGAACGCCTCGATGTCGCCGAGCCCGAGCGTGGTCATCTGCAGGATGACCGAGGCGAGGTTGGTGCGCAGGATCTCCGGGTCGGTGAACTCGGGGCGGCTGAGGAAGTCCTCCTCCGAGTAGAGGCGGATGCAGATGCCGTCCGAGGTACGGCCACAGCGTCCCTTGCGCTGGTTCGCCGACGCCTGGGAGATCCGCTCGATCGGCAGCCGCTGCACCTTGAGGCGGTGGCTGTACCGGGAGATGCGGGCCGTGCCGGGGTCGATGACGTACTTGATGCCGGGCACGGTGAGCGAGGTCTCGGCGACGTTCGTGGCGAGCACGATGCGGCGGCCCCGGTGCGGCTGGAACACCCGCTGCTGCTCGGCCGCGGACAGCCGGGCGTACAGCGGGAGGATCTCCACCCCCTCGCGTCTGCCGAGCGCCTCGGCGGTGTCGCGGATCTCCCGCTCGCCGGAGAGGAACACGAGGATGTCCCCGGGGCCCTCGGCGCACAGCTCGTCGACCGCGTCGCAGATCGCCTGGATCTGGTCCCGGTCCTCGTCGCCGTCCCCCTCGTCGATGGGCCGGTAGCGCACCTCGACCGGGTACATGCGCCCGGACACCTCGATGATCGGCGCGTCGCCGAAGTGGCGGGAGAACCGCTCGGGGTCGATCGTCGCCGAGGTGATGATCACCTTGAGGTCGGGGCGCTTCGGCAGCAGCTGCTTGAGGTAGCCGAGGATGAAGTCGATGTTGAGGCTGCGCTCGTGCGCCTCGTCGATGATGAGCGTGTCGTACTGGGACAGCAGCCGGTCCTGCTGCATCTCGGCGAGCAGGATGCCGTCGGTCATCAGCTTGATGAGGGTGCCGTCGGACACCTGGTCGGTGAACCGCACCTTGTAGCCGACCGCCTCGCCGAGCTGGGTGCCGAGCTCGTCGGCGATGCGCGCGGCGACCGAGCGGGCCGCGATCCGGCGCGGCTGGGTGTGGCCGATGAGCCCGGCCACGCCCCGGCCGAGCTCCAGGCACATCTTGGGGATCTGGGTGGTCTTGCCGGACCCGGTCTCGCCCGCGATCACCACCACCTGGTGGTCGCGGATCGCGGCGAGGATCTCGTCCCGTTTCTGGCTGACCGGCAGCTGCTCGGGGTAGGTCACCGCGGGCACGGCGGACCGGCGCGCCGCGATCCGGCGCTCGGCCGCCTCGATGTCGGCGGCGATCTGCTCCGCGATCGCCTGGCGGGCCGCCGCGTCGCGGACCTTGCGCGCGCCGTCGATGCGGCGGCGCAGCCGGCGCTGGTCGCGCAGCATGAGCGCGCCGATCCGGGCGTGCAGGTCGGCGAACGGGGAGCGCTGCGACGGCCCCCGGGAAGCGGACGACCTCGGCGACGGCCGTTGCGGTGACGTTTTCATGGCACAGCAAGGATAGGCAATGCCCCTCGGCGGGTCGCCAACCGTTTTGCCCGCCGTCCCCGGCCCGGAGCCGCGCGGGCTGGCATGCTGAAACCGTGGACAGCGCGAATGTTCGCATCGAGGTGGACGCCGAGCTGTGGCATTTCCTCGCGCCCGGCGCCAGGGGCCGGGAGCTTTCCGTGCCCGCCGACGAGACCACGACGCTGGGGCACGTGATCGAGTCGGTGGGCGTTCCGCTGCCCGAGGTGGGCCGTATCGAGGTGGACGGGCGTGCCGCCACCGCCGACGAGCGGGCCGCGCCGGGCACGCTGGTGCGGGTGCTCCCGGTCGCCCGCCCGCAGCCGGTGCCGATCGACCCGCCGCGGTTCCTGCTCGACGTGCACCTCGGCACGCTCGCCCGGCGGCTGCGCCTGGTCGGGGTGGACACCGCCTACGAGAACGACCTCGACGACGACACCCTGGTGGAGATCGCGAACGCCGAGCGGCGCATCCTGCTCACCCGGGACCGCGGCCTGCTGCGCCGCCGCAGCCTGTGGCTCGGCGCGCACGTGCGCAACGCGAACCCCGACGACCAGCTCGACGAGGTGCTGGGCCGGTTCGCCCCGCCGCTCGCCCCGTGGACCCGGTGCACCGCGTGCAACGCCCCGCTCGTGGCGGCCGAGAAGAGCGAGGTGGAGGCGCTGCTGGAGCCGGGCACCCGCCGCACCTACGACGTGTTCGCCCGCTGCTCGTCGTGCGACCGCGTCTACTGGCGCGGCGCCCACCACCGGCGGCTCCAGCAGATCGTGGAGCGGGCCACCCGGGTGGTCGCGGCCGTGGGCGTCTGACGCCGTCCCGTGGGTACGGCGGGCGGCCCGCCGTACCCGTGCCGCGGCTCAGCGTGACTCGCTCAGTGGGACTCGCGCGGTACGGCGCGGCCGCGCGCGCCGACGAGGAAGTCGAGGTCGGCTCCCTTGTCGGCCTGCATGACGTGCTCGACGTACAGGGCCTCGTAGCCGCCGCGGAGCGTGCGCTCGGGGAGCACCGGCCTGCGCCGGGCCAGCTCGTCGTCCGGCACCTCCAACTGGAGCAGGCGGCGCTCCACGTCGAGGGTGATCTCGTCGCCGGTGCGCACCAGCGCGAGCGGGCCGCCCGCCGCCGACTCGGGGGCGACGTGCAGCACCACGGTGCCGTACGCGGTGCCGCTCATCCGCGCGTCGCTGATCCGGACGATGTCGCGCACCCCGCGCTCGAGCAGCTTGGCGGGCAGCGGCATGTTGCCGACCTCGGGCATGCCGGGGTAGCCCTTGGGGCCGCAGCCGCGCAGCACCATGACGCTGGTCTCGTCCACGTCGAGGTCGGGGTCGTCGAGGCGGTGGTGCAGCTCCTCGGGCGACTCGAACACGATCGCCCGGCCGCGGTGGCGGAGCAGGTGCGGGCTCGCGGCGGCGGGCTTGATGATCGCGCCGTCGGGGGCGAGGTTGCCGCGCAGCACGGCGATGCCCGCGGCGGGCTTGAGCGGATCGGCGGCCGGGCGGATCACGGTGGGATCGACGATCTCCGCGGTCTCCAGTCCCTCGACGAGGGGGCGGCCCAGCACGGTGATCGCCTCGGGGTCGAGCCGGTCGCGGATCTCGCGCAGCACGGCGCGCAGGCCACCGGCGCGGAAGAAGTCCTCCATGAGGTGGGCGCCCGCGGGCTGCAGGTTGACCAGGAGCGGCACGTCGTGGAAGGCGTCCACGTCGTCGAGCGACAGCGGTACGCCGACCCGCCCGGCGATGGCGAGCAGGTGCACCACGGCGTTGGTGGAGCCGCCGATCGCGGCGAGCGTGGCGAGCGCGTTGCGGAACGAGCCGGGGCCGAGCACCCGGCTGGGGGTGAGGTCCTCCTCGACCATCCGCACGATGCGGCGTCCGGCGTGGTGGGCGAGCTGCAGCAGGCGGCTGTCGGGGGCGGGGATGCCGGCGTTGCCGGGCAGGGTCATGCCGAGCGCCTCGGTCACGCAGGCCATGGTGGAGGCGGTGCCCATCGTGTTGCAGTGGCCCCGGCTGCGGATCATCGACTGCTCGGCCGCCCGGAACTCGTCCGCGGTGATCGTGCCGGCCCGCATCTCCTCCGACAGCCGCCACACGTCGGTGCCGCAGCCGAGCGGACGGCCCCGCCAGGTGCCGGTGAGCATCGGGCCTCCGGCCACGACGAGCGCGGGCAGGTCCACCGAGCAGGCGCCCATGAGCAGCGCGGGGATCGTCTTGTCGCAGCCGCCGAGCAGTACCACGCCGTCGACCGGGTTGGCGCGGATCATCTCCTCGACGGCCATCGCCGCCAGGTTGCGGTAGAGCATCGCGGTGGGCCGCATCTGGTTCTCGCCGATGCTCGGCACCGGCATCTCCAGCGGCACCCCGCCGGCCTCCCACACGCCGCGGGCGACGTACTCGGCCACCTCCTGCAGGTGGCGGTTGCACGGGCTCAGGTCCGACCAGGTGGTGCAGATCGCGATCTGCGGCCTGCCGTCGAAGGCGTCGTCGGGCAGGCCCCGGCGCATCCATGCCCGGTGGTGGAACGCGCTTCGGTTCAGCCCGGTGTACCACGCCTGCGATCGCAGCGCCATGCCTCCCCCGTTCCTCGAGCCGCCTGGTCGCCCTTATTTGTAACTTTTCTGGATTAATTTGGACAGACCCTTCGGACGAAACAGGCACAGAACTGGGCGTTTCACCGCCTATCGGACACCACGCCAGCACCCCGGCTTGATTCATTAGGTAAGGCAAAGCTAAGTTACCCGGGTACGAGACCACCGAGCGGAGGCAGGCACCTGGCCGTGAGCACCACATCCATCGAGCCGCAGGTCGCGGAGATCCAGCCGTACTCGATCTTCCGCGTGGAGGTCGCCCGCACCCGGCGGCTCAGCCCGAGCTTCCTGCGGGTCACCTTCACCGGCGAGCCGCTGGCGCACTTCGCCGACCTCGGCCACGACCAGCGCATCAAGGTGGTCCTCCCGATCCCCGGCGCCGACCTCGACGAGTTCCCGGAGGGCCCGGACTGGTACCTGCGCTGGCGGGAGCTCCCGGACGAGCGCCGCCACCCGCTGCGCACCTACACCGTGCGCGCGGTACGGGCCGAGCGGTGCGAGGTCGACGTCGACTTCGTGCTGCACGGGGACGGCGGGCCCGCCTCCCGCTGGGCGTCGCACGCCCGCCCCGGCGACCGCGTCGCGCTCGTCGGCCCCGACGCCCGCTACCAGGGCCCGATCGCGGGCCGCGAGTGGGCGCCCCCGGCGGACGCGCGCCACCTGCTGCTCGCCGGCGACGAGACCGCGGTGCCCGCGATCTCCGTGATCGCCGAGTCGCTCACCGGCGACGTCCCGGCCACGATCCTGCTCGAGGTGCCGCACCAGGAGGACCGCCTCGAGCTGCGCACCCGCCCCGGCGTCGAGGTCACCTGGCTGTCCCGCGACGGCGCCGCCCACGGCGAGCGCCTCATCCCCGCGGTGCGGGAGGCGACGGCCGCGCTCGCCCGCGAGCTGTCCACCGCGCCGGCGGCCGAGCTCGACGACGTCGACGTCGACGCCGGGCTGCTCTGGGAGGTGCCCGACCCGGCCTCCGTCACCTCGTGCGACGGCCTGTACGCCTGGCTCGCCGGCGAGGCGTCGGTGGTGAAGACCCTGCGCCGCCACCTGGTCCAGGAGGTCGGCCTCGACCGCCGGGCCGTCGCCTTCATGGGCTACTGGCGCCTCGGCCGCCCCGAGCCCACCGGCGCCTGACCCTTCGTACGGCTCGTACGGCCCGGCCCCGCACGGCGGGCGGACGAGGCGTGCGCGATCGCGGCGCGTCCGCGCGGGCGGCGGATCGCGTCAGCCCGCGGCGTCCGGCGCGGGCTTCTCTCCCGGCCCGGCCGTGAGCATGGAACGGCGCAGGAAGCCGATCGCACCGGGGACGTGCCCGCTCTCCCGGAAGTCCTGCAGCCGGCGCCGGCGGCGGGCCCGTTCCAGGGCGAGCCACTCCCTGCCCTCGGCGCACACCGACTCGAGGATGCGCAGCGCCCCGCTCACCCCGGAGGAGTTCATGGCGAGCTCCTCAAGGAACGCGTGGTCCTCCGGCATCCGGTGGTACGCCCCCTCCTCGAAGCCGTCCACGAGGACGTTGACGTCCTGGTTGTTGACGAGCGACAGCCGGAAGGCGCGCCGGAGGATGAGGGCCTGGTGGTCGTAGGGGCCCATCTCCTCCCGGGCGACCACGCGCCGGTTGCCGGCCTCGAAGCGCACGCCCACCTCCTCGACGCGCGCGGAGGCGATCATGTCGTACCGGAACGTGTCGCGCCGCTGGTTGTAGAACCTGCCGGTGGCGAAGTCGAGGGTCGCGGTGACCTGGCGCACGCCGCCCTCGGTGAGCAGGAAGAGCAGCACGGTGTAGGCCGAGTACCGCGGCGGGCCGTACGGGACCCGGGCGCGGCGGCTGTTCGGGGCCGCCTCGGTCAGGATGAGGTGGGCGAGGACGTCGCGGTTGCTCAGGCCGTACTCGCGCAGCGCCCACGACTTGAACGTCAGCTTGTCGTAGGCGAGCCACGTCGCCATCTCGATGTCGCTGGGGCGGTCGGCGAGCACCTGGCGCCAGCGCTCGTACTCCTGCAGCTCCCCGGCGTACCGCTGCTCCGCCTCGGCGGCCTCGCGCTGGTACCGCTGCCGCGCCGCGGCGTAGTCGAGCAGCTCCGACCCGCTCACCAGGGCGCCCACGGCGAGCAGGCCCCAGAACACGAGCATGCCCGCCCCGGCCTCGACCGATCCGGCAAGGCCGAGCAGGATCGCGACGTACAGCAGGTACTTGCTCGCCCGGACCGGCAGCGGGACCGACGTTTCGTCCACCGGGAGCCGGATGCGGCCGGTGAAGAACCGCTCGGCGGTGGTGTGGGCGTGCCACCGGATGAGCCACCGGATCGGTCCCACGCGGGACAGGTCGGCCCCGTAGCGGAGGACGAGATCCTCCTTGAGCTGAGCCCGCAGCCGCTCGCTGTCGGCGGCCCACCGCGCCGCGCCCGCGGGGTCCTGCGGCCCCGCCACCCGGAACCAGTGGTCGACGCTGTCGGAGACGGCCTGGGCGAAGCGCTCGTTCCACCACCCCTGCGACGCCGGGTGGCGCAGGCGGCGGCGGGGCAGGGCCATGGTGACGGTGATGAGCACCCACAGGCCGGCCAGCGTGCACGCGACCACCGCGTGGGCCGGCGCGCTGAACAGCAGCACGGCGGTGATGATGAACAGCGAGAAGCCGCCGAGCACACACCCGGCGATGATCCGGCCCCGGTCGGCGGGGGCGATCGCCGGCGGGGGCGGGACCGCCTTCCGCGGCGGCATCGGCACGGGTTCGAAGAACTTCCAGACCCGCTGCTCGCGGTTGTTCGCGAAGCGCATCCGCTGCACGTACTGCGCCTGCAGCTCGCTGATCTTGTCCTGGATCCACCCGTTCAGCACCATGTCCAGGTGGCGGTGGATCTCGTCCTGCCGCTCCTGCGGCAGCGCCGTGTAGCGCTCGAGGGCCTTGGTGAGGGTCTCCGAGTCGGACGGGCCGTTCGTCTCCTCGTCCAGGCAGTTCACCAGCTCGATGACCACGTCGAGGGCGTCCCGCCAGGCGTCGCGCGGGAACTCGTGGGCCATCGTGATCGCTATGTGCAGGCGGCGGAACTCCTCCTGCCCGAGGTGGTCGAACGAGCGGTCGCTGAGGATCGCCAGGACCCAGTGGTACGCCACCTCGGCCGACCGGTGGCCGGCCATCGCCGCCTCCTCGATCAGCCGCTCGGCCTGCCGGGGGTTGTCGCCCTCCAGATAGCGCAGGCCGGTCTCGTACTTGTGGCGCGGGTCCCCGCTCGACAGCGAATAGATCGTGACGTCGCCGTGGACATAACCGATCTGCGCCTCCACATGCGCGTCGTCCATGGCGACGTTGGTCACGTTCGGTGGCACGTGGTTCATCGGCCCGGGACCTTCCTGGAGACGATTTCAGTATGGAAACGGAGTTCCACGTTCACATCCGATAACGTGCCGTTCCACCGGAACGACCGGTGTCCTCCCAAAAGCGGAAGGGCCGCGCCGCAGCGGCCCGCTCGCCGCCGTCCAGGGGTTTTCTGGCGATCACCCCCAGAAGACCCTCTGAATTCCGCTGCGGCCGAGACGCCGGCCACGGCCGTACCCATTCACGTTCCACGCGTTCACGTTCCACGCGTGCCGGGACACCCCCTGACGCCCTTCGCCGGCGAGCGCGAAAACCTGGCTGCCCACCTTACCCAGACGGCATGGCGTAATTCGGTTTCCGGTGGATTTCAAAATCGTCACCATCACACCCCGCCGGCTCGCGAAATTCCCACAATATGCATATACGATCCAATTCCGGTTATATGGATATGCTGGACAACGGAGACGATTCGGAACGGCGGCGGATACGCCAGGAACACCACCGGCACCGCTACGACGCCCCCGCGATCATGGAGATGACGGTCGCCACGAGCGCCACCAGCTCGGACGAGTCGGCCAGCAGGCCGCGCAGCTTCTTCAGCGAGAGCAGCGCCTTCTGCGTGCCGCGCCCGCCGCCCTCCTTCAGCGAGCCGGACGCGGCGGACAGCTCCTCCGCCGCCGCGGCGTAGGTCGCCTCGTCGATCTCGCGGTTCCGGCGCGCCTGCTCGAGGCGGCCGCGCAGCTCCTCGATCCGCCCCCACAGGTCGAGGCCGGCCCCCGTCTCCTGGCCGATGGTCACGTTGCCGTAGACGGCCCCGACCTGTATGCCGACCCGGGCATTGCCCTGGGCCTTGTTCACCACTTTGTTGATCATCGCCGCCCTTTCCGGCCACCCCGCCGGACGGGCGGCCTCGTTCTTGTGCCCCATGCCGATCTCCCGCGCCAGCTCGCCGGCGAGGGCCACCGCGAAGGCCGCGGCGTTCGCCGCCGCCACCGTCTGCCAGCCCTTGCCGTCGGTGGCCACCTTGGTGCCGTCGGCGCGGTCGCTGATGCCGCGCACCACCGCCGTGGGCAGCGCGTGGTTCAGATGGGCGGCCTGCGCCACGCCCGCCGCCTCCATCTCGATCGCGAGCGCGTCGTTGTACGTCAGCCGCACCCACCGGGCGTGCGCGGAGATGCTGGAGTTCTGCACGACCTCGCCGGCCGCGATCGGGCCGAACCGCACCGCGGGCACCCCCGCGCCCGGCGGCAGGTACCGCGTCCACGTGCCGGTCCGGTGCACGTGCCGCGCGATCTGGTCCGACACGTGCGAGGCCTCCCAGACCCGGGGACGCGCCTTGAATCCGTCGTCCTCGCTCGTGCCGCCGTGGTAGGCGTAGACGTGGGTGGCGACCACCACGTCCCCCAGGCGGATGTCGGGCCACAAGGCCCCGGCGATCCCCACGAACATCAGGGCGGACGGCGAGAACTCGCCGATGGCGCGCTCGGCGAGCACGGCCGCGGGATGGTTCCCCTTGCCGACCAGGCCCAGCGCCACCGGCGCCGGGCAGTCCGCCAGGCGGCCCACCTCGAACCGCGTACCGGCCGGGTGGCGGTGCACCCGGGGCCGGGAGAGATACCGCCGGACCGCCTGGTACTCCAGGTCGAGCGCGGTCAGGACCACGATGGGGCGCTCGCTCATGACCTCTGCCCTTCCTCGGCCTGGCCCGCGCGGACCATCGGGGGGTACAGCACCCGGACCGGGCCGGCCCGGTAGAGCCGGGCGGGCCGGCCGTTCGCGTTCCGCCGCATCGGCCCGGCCGGGACGACGAACCCGCGCGTGCTCTTCACCTTGCGGTAGAAGTTCCGGGGATCGATCCGGACGCCCCACACCGCCTCGTAGACCCGCTGCAGCTCCGCGATCGTGAAGGTCTCGCCGCAGAACGCGGTGGCGAGCGCGGTGTGCTCGAGCTTGGCGCGGGCGCGTTCCACCCCGTCCTCGACGATCCGCCGGTGGTCGAAGGCGAGCTCCAGGCGGCCGGACAGCGCCTCGTCCACCGGAATCCAGCGGGCGTCGGCCGCGTCCGTGCCGGCGACGGGCTCCGGCAGGCGGGGCGCCACCGCGAGATAGGCGACGGACACCACGCGGCCCCGCGGGTCCCGGCCCGGCTCGCCGTACACCCCCAGCATCTCCAGGTGCACGTCGGCCAGCCCGGCCTCCTCGGCGAGCTCGCGCCGCGCCGCCGCGTCGATCGCCTCGTGCTCGTCCCGGAGGAAACCCCCCGGAAGGGCGAAGGTCCCCTGGTACGGCTCGATGCCGCGCTCGACGAGCAGCACGTGGAGGCGGTCGTCCCGCAGCGTCAGGATCACAAGGTCGACCGCGAGCAGAATCCTCGGCGGCTCCCACGGTTCGTCGGCCACGCTCCCACGGTAACTTTTTGTCAGTTCGACAGGAAGTCCCTGCGGCAGGGTTTTTTCGTACGGCACGGCCCCGCCGCCCGCGCCGCCGGCCGTTGCGCCGGGGCGGGCGCCGATGATCTACTCACACCTGCCGGCGGCGCGTGGGCGCGCTTCGCGGCGTCGGCCCGGGTGGCCACGTGCGGGCGCAGGATTCCAGGAGGAGCACATGATCGTCGTCTGTGGTGAGGCGCTGATCGACCTCGTGCCCACCGGACCGGACACCTTCCGGGCCGTGCCCGGCGGCGGCCCGGCGAACACGGCGGTCGCCCTCGCCCGGCTCGGCACCCCCGCGTACCTGCTGTGCCGGCTGTCCGGCGACGGGTTCGGGCGGCGCATCCGCGAGTACCTCGTCGCCGGTGGCGTCGACCTCTCGCTCGCGGTCGCGGCCGAGGAGCCGACCACCGCCGCGGTCGTCGGCCTCGACGAGTCCGGCGGCCCCACGTACGCGTTCTACGTGCAGGGCACCGCCGACTGGCAGTGGAGGGCGGCCGAGCTCCCCGCCGACCCGCCGCCCGGCACCCGGGTGCTCCACTTCGGCACCCTCGCCTCGATCCTGCCGCCCGGGGCCGAGGTGCTACGGGAGTGGGCGGCCGCCCGGCGCGAGCGGTACACGGTCGTCTACGACGTGAACGTACGGCCCGCCCTGCTGCCCGACCGGGCCCGGTACGGCGCGGCCGTCGAGCCGTGGCTGAGGACCGCCCACGTGGTGAAGGCGAGCGAGGAGGACGTGGCCTGGCTGCACCCGGACGCCGAGCCGCTCGACGTGGCCCGCATCTGGGTCGACGAACACGGGCTCGCCCTGGCGCTGATCACGTGCGGGGAGCGGGGCGCGGTGGCGGTGACGCCGGACGGGCCGCCGCTGCGCGTGCCGGGCTTCCCGGTGCGGGTGGCCGACACGGTCGGCGCCGGGGACACCTTCACCGGGGCGCTGCTGCACGCGCTCGCCGCGCGCGGCGCGCTGCCGGAGCGGCCGGGCGACGCGTTCCCGGTCGCGGACCTCGATGCGGCGCTGCGGTTCGCCGTGGCGGCCGCCGCGCTCACCTGCACCCGCAAGGGCGCGGTGCCGCCCACCCGGGCCGAGGTCGAGGCGTTCCTGCACGACCGGAACGCGGGCGGGTCCATCGGCGAGTCCCCCGATGGTCTCGCCGATGGACCCGCCTCCTAGGGCGGCCGTGCCGTACCGGCGGCCGGGTCAGGCGTGCGCCATCTCGCGCCCGGCGAGCACGGAGGCGGCGCGGTCGTCGTGCGCCTCCTCGTCGAGCAGGGTGGTCTCGTCGAACGGCAGGCGGCCGGAGAGCACCTGCGCGGCACGCTCCCGGTCGAGCTCGCCGGTCCACCGGCCGATGAGCACCGTGGCCACGGCGTTCCCGGCGAAGTTGGTGAGCGCCCGGGCCTCGGACATGAACCGGTCGATGCCGACGATGAGGCCGACGCCGTCCACCAGGTCCGGCCGGTGCGCCTGCAGCCCGCCGGCGAGGGTGGCGAGGCCCGCGCCGGTCACCCCGGCCGCGCCCTTCGACGCGATGATCATGAAGAGCAGCAGCGCCACCTGCTCGCCCAGGGACAGCGGCGAGCCGGTCGCGGTGGCCACGAAGAGCGTGGCCATGGTGAGGTAGATCGCGGTGCCGTCGAGGTTGAACGAGTACCCGGTCGGCACGGTGATGCCGACGACCGGGCGGCTCACCCCGAGGTGCTCCATCTTCGCCATGAGCCGGGGCAGCGCCGACTCGGAGGAGGAGGTGGACACGATGAGCAGGAACTCGCGGGCGAGGTAGCGCAGCAGCGACCACAGGTTGATCCGGGCGGCGAACCACAGCAGCGGGCCGAGCACCACGCCCACGAAGAGCACGCAGGTCGCGTAGAACCCGATCATGATCATGGCGAGGCTCGTGAGCGCGTCGATCCCGGTCGCGCCGACCACGGCGGCGATCGCGCCGAACGCCCCGACCGGCGCCGCCCACATGATCATGGCGAGGACGCGGAAGACGAGCCGCTGGATGTACGCGATGCCGGCGCGGATCGGCGTGCCCCGCTCCCCCATCGCCTGGAGCGCGAACCCGGCGAGCAGCGCGACGAGCAGCGTCTGCAGGATCTCGCCCTCGGTGAACGCCGACACCAGCGTGGTCGGGATGATGCCGAGCAGGAACTCCACGGTGTCGCTCTCCGCGGCCTTCGCCGCCTCGGTCGCCGCCGCCTGCCGCGCCGCGTCGGTGAGCTGCAGCCCGGAGCCCGGGTCGACGAGGTTGCCGACCACCAGGCCGATGGCGAGCGCGATCGTGGACATCGTCAGGAAGTAGGCCATGGCGAGCCCGCCGACCCGGCCGACCTTCGCCGCCTGGGTCACCGAGCCGACGCCGAGCACGATCGTGCAGAAGATGACCGGGCTGATCATCATCTTGATCAGGTTGACGAACGCGGTACCGAGCGGCCGCAGCTCCTTGCCGACGTCCGGGGCGAGGAACCCGACGGCGATCCCGGCGAGCACCGCGACGATGACGGCGAGGTAGAGGTAGTGGGTGCGGTCCCGTCGGGCGGCCGGGGTGGCGCCGCCCGAGGCCTGTCGTGGCGTCTCGGCTGACATGAGACTCGACCTTCCTGAAACGCTGAGCTGGAGACCGCGGTCGAGCCACTATGTGCCGAACGCGTGACCTACGTCACCATTGCGTACATTTCGTTCAGCACACATCCGGTCGTTCAGGAAGGTGAGGGAGCGCGATGGCGCAGGCGGCGCGCCCGCGGCGGTGGAGCCTCGCCCGGCAGATACTGGCGCTGCAGATCGCCGTGGTCGGGGTGACCGTGCTCGGCGCGACCCTGCTCGCGGTCGTCCAGACCCGGTCACTGCTCTCCGACGAGGCCGCGGCGGTGGCCCGGGCGGTGGCGATCGGCGTGGCCCACTCACCGGTGGTGCCCGAGGCGCTCGACGACCCCGAGCCGTCCCGGACGCTGCAGCCGTACGCGGAACGCATCCGCACGGCCACCGGCGTCGACTTCATCACGATCATGAGCCCGGAGGGCCGCCGCTACACCCACCCCAACCCGCTGCGCATCGGCGGGGTCTTCCTCGGCAACACCGCGCCCGCCCTCGCCGGCCGTACCTTCACCGAGACCTACACCGGCACCCTCGGGCCCTCGGTGCGCGCGGTCACCCCGGTGCGCAGCCCGGAGACCGGGCGGATCGTGGCGCTGGTGAGCGCGGGCATCACCGTGCAGAAGATCAGCGGCTGGCTGCGCGGCCAGCTCGCGTGGACCGCGCTGATCGTCCTCGCCGGGCTCGGCGTGGGCGTCGCCGGGGCGGCGGCCGTCGGCGCCCGGCTCCGGCGGCAGACCCACGGGCTCGACCCGGTCGAGCTGAGCCGGATGTACGAGTACCACGAGGCGATCCTGCACGCGGTGCGCGAGGGCCTGCTGCTCGTCGACGCCGAACGCCGGCTCACCCTCGCCAACGACGGCGCGCGCGAGCTGCTCGGCCTGCCGCCCGACGCCGAGGGGCGGCACGTCACCGAGCTCGGCCTGCCGCCGTCCCCCGTCGAGCTGCTCGCGTCCGGGCGCACCCGCACCGACGAGATCCACCTCACCGCGGACCGGGTGCTGCTGGCGAGCGTGTCGGTGGTGCGCGCCGGGGCGCGGTCGCTCGGCACCGTGGTCACCCTGCGCGACCACACCGAGCTGCAGGCGCTCACCAGCCGGCTCGACGCAGAGCGCCGGTTCGCCGAGTCGCTGCGGTCGGCCGCGCACGAGTCGGCGAACCGGCTGCACACCGTGGTGTCGCTGGTGGAGCTGGGCCGTACCGAGGAGGCGGTGACGTTCGCCACCGAGGAGCTGCGCACGGTGCAGCGGCTCACCGACCGGGTGGTGGAGTCGGTACGCGAGCCGGTGCTCGCCGCGCTGCTGCTCGGCAAGTCCGCGGTCGCCGCCGAGCGCGGGGTCGAGCTCGTGATCGACCCCGAGGGCGAGCTCGACGCGATCGGCGTGGACGAGCGCGCGCTCGTGACCATCGTCGGCAACCTGATCGACAACGCGATCGACGCCGCGGGCACCGGCCCGCCCCCGCAACGGGTCGCGGTACGGCTGCGCGCCGACGACGGCACGCTGGTCGTCCGGGTCGCCGACAGCGGGCCGGGCATGGACCCGGCGACCGCGGCGGAGGCGTTCCGGAAGGGCTGGTCCACCAAGGGCGACGGCCGGGGCCTCGGGCTCGCCCTGGTCGGGCAGGCGGTGCGCCGCCTCGGCGGGACCATCGAGGTCGGGCGCGGCGCCCCGGACACCGGCCTGAACGGCGCGGTGTTCACCGTACGGCTGCCGCTGCGCGGGGGTGAGCCGTGATCCCGGTGCTGGTCGTCGAGGACGAGGAGATCACGGCGGAGGCGAACCGCCGGTACGTCGAGCGGGTCGGCGGCTTCCAGGTCGCCGGGGTGGCCCGGTCCGCCGGGGAGGCGCTGCGGTTCCTGCGGGAGCGGCGGGTCGACCTGATCCTGCTCGACCTCTACCTGCCCGACATGCACGGGCTCGAGCTGTGCCGCAGGCTGCGGGCCGCCGGGCTGCTCTGCGACGTGATCGCGGTGACCTCCGCGCGGGACCTGTCGGTGGTGCGGGCCGCGGTGTCGATCGGCGTCTCGCAGTACCTGATCAAGCCGTTCACCTACGCCGCGCTGGCCGAGAAGCTCAAGCGGTACGCCGAGTTCCGCGCCACCATGGACGGCGCCGCCGAGGCCGACCAGCACGCGGTGGACCGCGCCCTCGCCACCCTGCGCGGCGGCGCCGGAGCCGCGCTACCCAAGGGCATGTCCCTCGCCACCCTGGAGTTGATCGCGGCCGAGCTGCGCAAGTACCCCGACGGCGTCTCGGCCCAGGAGGTCGGCGCGGCGGTGGGCGTCTCCCGGGTCACCGCGCGGCGCTACCTTGAGTACCTGATCGAGACCGGCGCCGCCCGCCGCCTCCCCCGGTACGGCTCGGTGGGGCGCCCCGAGCTGCGCTACCAGCCCACGACCGGCCGTTCCGGATCCGTCCCGGGCCTCCCCCTGGACTCGGAGTGACCGCACGTGGGCCGAGACGCCCACGCCCGCGGCCGAACAACGGCGGCGACCGCCGCGTCTCACCTGACGTCACCGCCGATTCCCCCGAACCGCCTCGCGCGGCGGAGACCATAAGGAGATCCGGATGCCGCTGAAGCCCGCTCTCAAGACCGCCCTCTCCACGCTCGTCGCGGCGGCCCTCGCGTCCACCGTGACCGCGCTCGCCATCGGCAACGCCCCGGCCAACGCCACCGGATCGGGCACGTCCGCACGGACCGCGGCCTCGACCGCCTCGGCGCTCCCGCCCGGCTACCAGGTCGTCGTGCTCCCCAACAAGAACGTGCCGAACTTCCAGCGCCGCACCGCCTGGTGCCCCCACAACAAGCGGGTGATCGGCGGTGGCGGCGAGGCCCAGGGGCCCAACGCGGTCCTCGTCGGCTCGTTCCCCACCTCGGACGGCCGCGGCTGGATCGCCCTCGGCCGCCAGTCGAAGGGCAACACCGTCGGCATCAGCGTCTACGCGATCTGCGCCCTCTGACCGGCCGCGACAGGCCCGGGGACCGCCCGGCCTCGGGCCGTACGGGCGCGCAGGCGACGCAGCATGCGGGCGTCCTGGAAGCCGACGGCCCGGGCCGCGGCCTCGACGGTCGCCCCCTGGCCGATCAGATGCTCGGCCCGCTCGAGCCGGAGCGCCTGCTGGTAGCGCAGCGGCGTCATCCCGATCGCCTTGGTGAACAGGCGGGTCAGCGTCCGCTCCCCCACCCCGCACGCCGCGGCCAGCTCGGCCAGCCGCAGCCGCTCGGTGTACCGGGCGTCGATCATGTCCTGCGCGCGGTGTACGGCGTCGCACAGGTGGGAGCGGTACCGCAGCATCACGCTGGCCTGCCGCTCGTCGCCGTTGCGGCGGGCGAAGACCACCAGGTTGCGGGCGATGCGCCCGGCCACGCCGGGGCCGTGCCGTACCGCGACGAGGTGCAACGCGAGGTCGATGCCGCTGGCGATGCCGGCGGACGTCACCACCCTGCCGTCGACGACGTAGAGCACGTCGCGTACCACGGTGGCCCGCGGGTAGCGCCGCGCCAGCTCCTCCTGCAGCGCGTGGTGGGTGGTGCACCGGCGGCCGTCGAGCAGCCCGGCACGGCCCAGCGCGTCCGCGCCCGCGCACACGCTGGCCACCGTACCGCCCGCGTCATGGTGGGCGGCGAGGCGGCGCAGCGTCGCCGCGGTGAGGTGGCCGTGGCCGGCGAGGGTCGGCGCCCGCCAGCCCGGCACCATCACCAGATCGTCGGCGTCCGTCTCGGGCCAGTCCACCTCCGCCCGGACCGGCAGGCCCTGCGCGCTGGTCACCTCGGGCCGCTCGGCGACGTAGCTCAGGCGGTAGTCGTAGCCGAGGTTGGCGGCCGCGGAGAACACCTGCGCGGGGCCCGACAGGTCGAGCAGGTGGAAATCGGGGACGAGCACGAACACCACGCGGGGCACGATCCGGTCAGCCTCCCGCAGCGGAACCCGCCCCGACCTTCTCGGCGGGCTCCCCCGTCAGCTCGGCGACGGTCCGGATCGTGGCGAACCACCCCGAGAGGGTGTACTCGGTGCGGCGGATGATCTCGTCGGTGGACAGCGTTCTCGGGTCCGCGAGGATCTCCTCGATCGGGCGGCCCTTGGGCGCGTCCCGGTGCTCGAGCGGGAAGGTCGCGGTGGCGTCGATCACGAACGTGACGTCGTAGCCGAGGTCACAGGCGAGACGGGTGGTCGTCTCGCAGCACTGCTCGGTCTTGATGCCGCACACGATCACCTCCCGGACGCCGTGCCGGGTGAGCAGCTGGTGGAGGTTCGTGGTGGTGAAGGCGTTGTAGGAGGTCTTCGTCACCACCGGCTCACCGGGCGCGGGCTCCAGGCCCTCGATCGGGCGGACGAAACCGCGCTCCGGATCGAACGGCCCGCCGCTCCCCGGGTCGGTGTGCAGCACCCACACCACCAGGTCACCGTTGGCGCGGGAGGCCCGCACCAGACGCGCCACCCGATCGGCGATGTCGGGCGCGGACACCGCCCGCCAGTTCGGCCGCTGCCGGAAGGACTCCTGTACATCGATGACGAGAAGGGCTCTGTTCACGGCTCCGATCCTCCGCATCCGGGGCACCATCCCGGAAGGCACGATCAAGCCCGGATGCGGAACGATCCGGTCGGTCGCACACCACGCAGACCAGGCAGGTCACCCCTATCGAGACGAGCGTACGGCGCGGCGGGCCGACCACCTGTCAGAGCCGGGCGTACGGCACCGCCATCACCCGCACCATCGACGAGTCGGCCACGCGAAGAACGCGGCGGGAGCGCATCGGCCAATCCGTGGACGGCCGGCAGGTCGCGCTCGTCTGCATACGGACACTCATGGCCGGCAACAGAGGGCTTCGGGTGAGCGGGGGTCGTACCAGGTCGGCGAGGCGATACATAGGCGATGCATACGCCTCTCGGTGTGGAGGATGTGGCCAACCGGCTTCAGCCGCGAGAACCTCGGAGCGGACCTTCAGGGACGTCAACGTCGCCCTGATGGCCGGCATCCGGCAGTGCGCGCCACAGGGCTCGGTTCCGCCGGTGGCGGTACCGGCTTCAAGCCGGTGACCTGCGCCTTCGCGCCGCATCGTCCCCGGCCGGACAAGCAGCACATGGGATTACGCGTCATGCAGGTGGGCGGGAATCTCCGGATCACAATCGGTTTCGGCGTTGCCGGCAGCGCTGCGAGTGCGACTCCCGCAGAAGCGGGTGGCCCGGCGGGCCGTCTCATCCGATCGAGGTGTCCTTGTTGCAAGGTATCGGGGTCGACGAATACCTGCCCGGCTACTTCTTGGTCGGGCCCGCCCCTTTTGCCGTCACCCATACTCCGCGGGGTGGAAGTTCGCCCACGGATGGCAAGACTCGGAATCACCCTCCCCGCTCCCCCAGACACCTCTACATCCGGCGCGTGGGCACCGCACTCGCACCAGGAGCCTACAAGGCGAGGTCCTGCAACAGGTGATCAATGACCTGATCCGTCTGGAGTGCCACGCGACGCGCCTGCTTGTAAAGGGTGGTGATCTGATTCAGGAGATGAGAGACCTGCATATATCTGAAACGGGCGGACTCCCTGGTCTCATCGGGCCCCACCTCCAGATCAGGAGGTTCGGCCAAGATGCGCTCGACCTCGAAGCCGTGCTCATTGAGGATCGACAGGTAGAAGGGAGCCTGCCCATCCCCCTTGACGCTTCCGATTATGACCGTGCTCCGGCGCGTCGAGAACGAGAATCCGTCGCTTTCCCCGTCGTCGGGAATGCGTGCCACCTCCCACTGCACCTGACCAGCCTTGGTCTTCGTGATGAGTAAGTTGACCAGCCGGGGGAATCTCTCGTCGCGAGACGCTTCATAGAGATCCATTCTCCTGCCCTCCTGTCTTGATCCCCTGGTGGGCCGCGAGCATGCCGAGTTCGTTCGTCACAACCGCTATCGCGTCGCGCGCCGGCCGGGTGGCCTTCAGCAGATCGCCATGCTTGCTGTCGATGATGGCCTTCCTCGCGACCGCCGCCTTCGCAATGGAAGACTGTAACGCTCGCATAGTTTTCTCGTCGTCATACGACGAGGCAAGCAGAAATCCCCGGAGTTGGCCCGCCTGCCAGCGCCAGTTCGCCAACCAGGAAAGAGTGAGCTCAATCGAGTTCGCCCGCACCGACCTCTCTAGCTCCTCCTCAATGCGCTGCAGTTGGGGGATCAATATGAGCAGATGATTGCGACTGATGGCCACCTGCGCCGAGCGCGCGGACTCCTGAGCCGCCTCCGCCGCCCTCTTCGTTTTGGCGAGCTGCCACAGGGTCAATCCGAAGCCTATTAGAGCAAGCGGGATCGCGCTGTAGTTGGCGACCTGCTCCATGGTTTCATTTATCTCATTTATCGGCACCCCTCCCTCCTTTCCCGCATCCAGGCGCGCACGCTATTAAGGCTTCGCCCTCCCGCCGGGGAGCCGAGCAATCGCTCCTTGCGGACCGGCTCTCCCAATTTTGGCCCACCCGAGTACGTTTTAGAACAGACGGCGACCAACTGCTCGGTGGGCCGTCGTCCCGCCCGCCCGGCCTTCGGAATCACCCTCACATTCGGTTCTCCGCTTGAAGCCGCGCCCACGGAGGTGGTGCAGAAGTTCGACCAGGTGACAGGCGCGCCGCCGGCCACAGGAACGGCCATCGCGTGACGCTTCAAGGTTCGTCAGGCGGCATTCACTTCGGAGGGTGGGTGTTCGAGAGCGCGGAAGATCCTGCGGTCCGGACAGCGCTTAGGGCAGCGGATGCGCAGGGGACAACGCGGCCGACGGACGTGACGGCTTCATTCAGGGGCGGTTCGCCGGGTCGTCGGGGGTGGTGATTCGAGGGCCGAACCGGTCATCCTGCGGCGGCGGGTCGTGGTGCACGGTCATGCCGTATTCGTGCAGTTCGTCAATGAATTGGCCTACGGGGACGAGTTCGTCAAGGTGACGGACGCCGGGCGCGGCATCGCCGGTGAGCAGGCGTCGTACGGCCAGCGCCGTTACGACGCCGGTCGCACGGGCCGTACCGAGGCCGGTTACCGTGCTCGACACCGCCGCGCCGTGCGCGTCGGCGGCGCGGGCCTGTACGACGAAGCGGCGGGAGCCGAAGTGCAGGCGCGAGAACAGCGAGGTGATCAGGCGTTCGGCGCGCAGCCGCCGGGCCGCCTCGAAGAACCGGGCCGAGCGGAGGGCGAACAGCAGGGACGTCGCCGCGGCCGAGTCGAAGCACATCCGCGTCGTGGCCGGCAGACCCAGTTTGTCGCGGATCGTGTACTGGTCGGAGAACGGGAACGGGTGCACGGTCCGCACGCCGAAGCCGCGCAGCCGTACGCGGATCCGGTCGGCGCGGCCCGGAGCGTTTCCGGCGGCGAGGTTCGCGACGACCTACCGCACCGAGTCGTCGCCGTGCGCACCGCCCATGCCGAGCAGCAGGTCGATGTCGACGCTCCGGGCCGACGGCAGCGCCTCGACGCAGTGGCGGGCGAGCACGTTGCTGAGCCCTGGGGCGACGCCCACGCTGAGCAGGGCGGTGGCGGCGTGCCGTACCGCGAGCGAGTCGAGCTCGGCGATCTCGTTCAGGATGGCGGCGGTCGCGCTGATGTCGACATGGTGCACGCCGCGTTCGAGGCACGCGCGGGCCACGGCCGCGTTGCCGCGTTCGACGCACATGACCACGACGGCCGGGCGTTCGTCCAGCATGCGGGCGATGTCGCCGGGGTCGGTGACGTCGACGCGAATCGCCCGCGCCGCGCCGCCGGAGAGCACCATCTCCCGTGCCCGCGCCGGGTCGCGTCCGGCCACGATCACTCGTTCCGGGTACCACGAGGTGAGCGTGTGCGCCGCCACCCGGCCGACCGCACCGTAGCCGCCCACGATCACGATCGGGGCGCCGGGCCGGTCCTCGTTCCTCCCCATCCGTGTTCGCCTTCCTTCGCGATACGCCGGGGCCGCGAGTGTCCGACCGGGCGCCGGCCCCGCCGCCCGTTCCCTCAGCATCCGCAGCAGGCGAACGCGAACACAACTGCGGATTTCTTATGCGACCCATGCATCGCAGGCATGGGAGGAGGCTCGCTCGGCACCCTTTTCCACGGCAGATGCGGGAAGGCGCGATATGGCGGCCGGCCGGCCCGGCACCTGGGACACATGCGCTCGAGTCCCGGTTTCCTCGGCCCGCCATACGCTCGATGCATGCTTGATCCGTGGACGCTTCGGGTGATGGTCGAGGTTGCGGAGCGTGGCTCGTTCTCGGCGGCGGCCGAGGCGCTGTCCCTGACCCAACCGGCCGTGTCACGGCAGATCGGCGGCCTGGAGCGCCGTCTCGGCGTGAGCCTGTTCCGGCGGGTCCCCCGCCGGGGTCCGGCCCACCGCGGCGGGCAGGATCGCCGTCGAGCAGGCGCGGGACATCCTCGCCCGGCTGCGCGCGCTGGAGGCCCGGCTCGGCACGTTCACCAGCCTGGAGTCCGGCCACCTGCGCATGTCCGCCTATTCCAGCGCGAACACGTCCTTCATGCCCGAGGTGATCCACCGCTTCAGCCGCGCCCACCCCGGCGTCGGCGTGACCCTCGTACAGCCCGGCCCCGCAGGCCCCCTCGCCGCGCTCCGCGACGACCGCGTCGACCTGGCGCTGATCACCGCCTGGAGCCTGTACGCCGACCTGGAGGCCGCCAGGACCGCGATCTCCCCCGAGCCGCTCGACCCCTCGGAGCTCGACGGACTCGACCTCGTCCCGCTTCTCGACGAGGAGTTCCACGTGGCCCTGCCCGCCGACCACCCGCTCGCCCGCCACCGCCGGGTACGGCTCAGCGACCTGCGCGAGGAAACCTGGATCGAAGGCGGCCACCCCGACTGCCTCGGCCCGATCCCCCAACTGGCGAACGCCCTGGGCGGCCCACCGCGCATCGGATTCTTCTGCGAGGACTGGAACGGCAAGCAGGCCCTGGTCGCCGGCGGCTCCGGCATCATGCTCGTCCCCACCCTGGCCCAGGACAGCGCCCACCCCGGCATCGTGCTGCGCCCCACCACCCCGTCACTCCCCCGCCGCCGCCTCTACGCCGCCACCTCGTCCCCACCCTTCCGCCTCCCTGCGGTGACGGCCATGCTCGCCGTACTCACCGAGGTAAGCCGCAACCGCCGAGGCGACGCCCGGCCCGAGGCCGCGTCACCCGCACAAAGCCGCCTCGCGACCGACTCGGGCAGGGCAGGACGCGCCGCTCGCAGGTGAGCTAGGCATCGCAAGCGAAGCACGCTGAACGCACCAACCGAGATGAACCGCAAAGGCGAAGGCGCTCAAGCCGATCCATGGGATCTCAGATCCTGCGGTCAAGAGCGCGATGCGCCGGGACAAGGTGAAGCGCAACGTCTTGATCTCTTTGAAGTTCCCGAGAGGGCGCACAGGTCGCCCCCAAGGCCTTCACCTATGTGCCGGCTCGCGCCGTCCTCGACGAGACAGCCACGGCCTCGCCGCGCAACGTGCCTACCGTGGTCATGCAGAGCGCCCCAGGCCGAGGATCGGCCGCCGAGGCTTGGACACTCGGTTAGCCACTCACGCCCCGGCTTCATGATCGAATCCGGGGCGTTTGGGCTGGTGGGCGGTACCGGGTTCGAACCAGTGACCCCTCGCTTGTAAGGCGAGTGCTCTACCGCTGAGCTAACCGCCCGGGTGAACACGGGACGACAACACCTTACGGCACTGCGGGGGTGTT
>Ga0207866_1000527_pt1 | contig 54379 bp, 51 predicted proteins | sample HigsolmetaAR203D_FD_184835 | JGI IMG/M metagenome (GOLD analysis project Ga0207866, IMG submission 184835) | Ionic liquid and high solid enriched microbial communities from the Joint BioEnergy Institute, USA - AR20-3-D (SPAdes) (version 2) ...
AGGGCTTAAAAGTCTACAGAAACGTTATGAATTCTTGCGTCATTTATCTTGATTGAACCGCCGTATACGGAACCGTACGTACGGTGGTGTGAGAGGACGGGGGTTAATCACCCCCTCCTACTCGATTTCAAAGTGAACGGTGGAAAGAACGGAAACAACGCGTGATTCTGCGTACGGGTCACGTGTGACAGGAGCATATTTTTTCACCATTATAAGTTCACCAAATGGATTGGTATATATTCCAGTCAATTCTTTGATTGAAATGATATTGACATTTAGTTTATATTATCGTTTCAAAATTCCTATAGGATTTATGTACCGATGTTTCACAAAAGAGTTATTTTTATATAAAAAATAAATTCAAATATTGGGAATAAAGGATTGAAATACTAGGTACAAAGTGCTAATTTTTATTTAAAAGTTTGAAATAGTAAAAAATGGAGGTGTCATATGCGATTTTCTGTCAGCTATCAAGTCAACAAACTTGAAAAAGCTTACCGAATGAGGGTGTACAGTTTAATCAAAGAAGCCGTGCGCACGGTAAATAAGCCCTATTACAACAAGCTTTTTTTGCAGTTCGAAAAGAGGATAAAACCATTTTCGTTTTCTACATATTTGCACAATTTTACATTGGATGACACCACGATTACCCTTGATCGAATCACCATCACCATCAGCAGCCCTGATATGGAGTTTGCCGTTCATGCTTTTAACGGTCTTCGAAAATTAAAGGAATATTCGGTGAATGGTGAAGTGTGGCGTCAATTGAACTTTCAATTATTAAAAGAACCTGTCATTACAAGTCGTAAGGTCGTCTTTCGGACATGCTCCCCTATTTTAATTGAAGATAAAAATGGAAGACCATTGGCGCCGACAGATCCTCTTTATGAAAAAGAACTAAATTATTATGCCAATTTGCAAATTCATCAATTTGCGGGAAGAGATCTTTATGAACCGATCCATATTTCGCCTATACATATGAAAAAAATGGTGATTAAAGAAAGAAATCGACATTTAGAAAAAAATTCCTTTCTCTATTTCACTACATACCGGGGATTGTTCATGTTGGAAGGAAGTCCTCAAGACTTGCAGCTGCTGTACCAATTGGGAATTGGCAAGAGAACGACGTATTTTGGTTTAGTGGAATACGAGTATGAGAAGGTGTGAGAATGGAGATCCAAGTTGATGGAGGGCAGTGGCCGATGGCTGCCGGTTGTATAGGTTTGGCTAAGCTTTATTCGGAAGAAGAATTGCCAAGAACAGCAACAGGCATTCTGTTAAAGGATGACATTCTTGATTCGCTTGCTGAAAAATTTATCCGAGGTTTGATTGATCAGTTTAGTGTTGTAAAACGTGAAGTCAAAAAAATGATGTGGTATGCCGACCAAGCAAACAAACAGCCGGAACGGGCAGAGGAGTTCGCGGCAGAAGTTCGAAAAAACATGAACAATCAATATAAAAAAATAGAAAAATATTTCTCTGATACGGAGGAATGCAAGAGATTAAAGGAATTATTGGAAAGATTAAAAGATATCAAAGAGCCCGAGGAAGCTCCCTTTATTCGAGAATACATAGAACAGTACAGAGAAATCGCTTCTACTCCGTTTATTAATGAAAAGCTAACGTTAAATTATGTAAAGGCTGTCATTTTAAATCCTTTTTATGGACAAACCTCCATTCTTCAACCGGTTTTTAATTCTAAAAGTACAGAAGATCATATTCGACAAATGGAAGCCGATTTTATTCAACCGGCAAAATTGGAGTTGATGTTCGCTGAGAAACTCGATTCGGCGGCGAACATTCAAGAGATTGTTGCTTTTCTTGAAGAACATAAAGACTATAAACCTTTTAAAAATTTGTTGAAGACAATCAAGAAGTGGGCAAATAAAGATCAGGTCATCAGCTATCTTCGCCATGAAATTTTGCCTTGTTCTTTTATAGAAGGATTGATCGCGACTCAATCTTATGAGGAAATGATTTTTTCGCCTCTAGCATTTTCGAAAAAGAAAGCAGTAAATTTCAACTGGAATTTTGATCAGAATCTGCCGGTTCCAATCAGTGCTGTAGCAAGGTTAATCCTGTTTATGGCTCCTTTTGGCATGGCGTTCTATTCAAGAAGGCTGGGAAATGGACAAGCTAGTGAAACTCTTCACTACGCGGGAATGATTCTTTCGCAAAAACATTTTGCTGAAGTGATTAAAGAAAATCATGCTTATCAAAAGCTTCGAGGAGAAGGTTTAAGCTTTGCGGAAGCCATTGTTGGTCTTTTACGAGAATCGACGGATAAAGCGAAAAAAATCAAAAACTCTTATTTGTTTCTTGAAGTGTATTCCAATTATCAAATGAAAAAAACGCTGCTGGATTGTTATCACATGCCGGTCTATCTTGCCCAATATGTTGCGGAATATGGAAAATCTCTGGATTTGCTTTATTACCGTGAACATAAAGATTCCTTTTTTAGAGCGGTGTTAAAAGGGATTGATCCGAAAGAAACGATTTTTGCCTATTTACGAATGGCCATTAAGAATCCTCATCATGCAAGGGGAGCTTTTTTTGCAATACGTGAACGAAAACGAATTCTCCAGGCAAAAAAAGGAGCAGAAAATATGACGAATCATGATAAAACGATCTCTGATGTTTATGATCTCGGTCGTCATTTGCGAAAAGAATTAATGAAAGAACGTATGGATGGACAAGAGAGAAGGCGTTATCGAGCCGGCGGGAAGAAAAAGATAGACGGGATTGCCTATCGTTTGCTTAATGAAGCGAAAGCGGGGAATATAAGGGCATTTATGGAGATGATTTTCCGTGTTTATTTGGCTTCCGGGCTTGATGTACCTTCCGTTTTTATAGATTCGTTTAAAGAAGAAGGGCTGGATTTTGAAACGATTTCAAGTGCCTTTATCGCCGGCCTGATAGGACAAGAACAAACTAAGAACGAAGGAGCTGTGACAAGTGGGTAAAGCGTTATCTTTTACCGTTGTGTTTCAAGCCAATTCTTTAAATTACGGAGAAGGGGTTGCCAACATTGCGGAATTAAAGAAGATTCACAGAGGAAATGGAGACGTACTGACTTTTGCTTCACGACAAAGCATTCGTTACGATATTGTCCGTCTTGGAAACGAGTGGTTTGAATGGAATCTTCAAACGGTTGATAAGACAAAAGGAACATTGCAATTTCGGGAAGATGTGACGATTGCCGATTCCGTTGAAATGGACTTTTTCGGTTATTTAAAAACGGGAAAAACCTCTCAAAAACGGTCGGCCGTTGTCCGGCTTTCCCATGCCGTCTCCCTTGAACCATACCGCAGCGATATGGAATTTCTCAATAATATGGGGCTTGCGGAGCGGATTCATGAAAATCCTAATCTTGCCAACATTGAACATCATGAAAGTTTTTACACTTATACGGTGACGATCGACTTAGACAGAGTAGGGATCGATGAAGAGATAAAACTGAGTACAGAAACTCGTTCCAATCGAGTAGAGCAGTTGCTGGAAATTATAAAATTACTAAACCGCAATATCCGTGGCCGTCAAGAAAGCTTAGCTCCTCTTTTTATCATAGGCGGCTTGTATCCGGTTGCTAACCCATTTTTTTTGGGGAGGATCAAGCTAGAGAACAAAGCTCATCATTGGATACTGAATGTTAAAGGATTAAAGGATGTATTAGAAACAACTTTTGCCGGTCAATCCATCCGAGAGCAAACCTATATTGGATATGTTTCGGGCGTATTTGGAAATGAAACAGAGTTTAATGGTTTAGTGAACAGCAGCCAAACAGGTTCCATCGAAGACTTTTTTGCTGCCATGAAAAATGAGGTTCGATCCTACTATGGAGTGAACAATGAATGAAGGCTCTTCGTTTAGAACTATATCAGCAAACAGCTTGTTATAAGAAGCCATTTGCATTCAAAGTATCAGAAACGTATCCTCTTCCTCCCTATTCAACGGTAAAAGGAATGCTTCATGCGGTGATGGGGGCAAATTCTCTCATCCCGATGAAAATCAGCGTTCAAGGAAAATATGATTCGTTAGTGACGGATTACCAAACTCATTATTTTTTTAAGAATGATCGTACGAAGGAATTTGCTTTAATTTTTGACGGGCTGGGATTCGAATTCAATTTGGCAGATGTGACCACGATGCCGATTTATGTACATATGCTTTATGACATTGAATTACTGATTCATGTTCAAGCAGAAGATGAGGTCTTATTGGATCTTGAACGAAACATAAAAACAAACACCACTCATTTAAGCTTGGGAAGATGGGAAGATTTGGTTCGAATCGACCGTTGTGAGATTGTCGAATTGAGAGATTGCGAGGATGAGCCTGTTTTAAAATACAATGCTTATGTTCCGATGAAAATAATAACAGATGAAACTTATTATCCGTATAAGCTGAATTGGACGTATCGTATGATTCAAGGTGTAAGAGTTTGGAATAAAATTAATGTTGGATATATGCTGGCTGGAGAAGCTATTGAACAGTATGACTTATTATCGCTGGATTCATACGGGGATTTGGTTCTTTTTCCTTAAAAATCTTGTGTTTGAAGGAATCTATAGATATATTGGAATGGGATGAGCTTTTATGCGAATCTTTTCCGGGGAAACGATTCAAAAACATGACATGAGATACGGATATGTTTAGGAAATTTCAAGAAATTATGCCGTTCTTTTGTTCCGTTGTTGATAAAGCGAGATTGTCAATTGCTTGTATGGTCAGAAAAGTGATATGATGCCGGAATAGAGGATACGATTTTTCAAAATAAAATTCGAAACGTGAAAAAAACTTCCTTGATTGGGAACAGGTGCTTAAAACGTTTATCATTTGCCATCCGCTCCCGGCCATTCCTTTTTTAAAAAATTAGACCGGGATCAGGATTGATTTGATCTGAACGCAGAGGGATATAAAGTCTTATTCTACGCTTGATGTATTTTGATTGACCACAGGTTTTATCTGAACGTAGAGGGATATAAAGATGCTTTTATTGCTGTTTCTTGCAATGGATCATAAAGTTTTATCTGAACGCAGAGGGATATAAAGATAGAATAAATTTTATTTAACCAATTCATAAAAGGTTGTTTTATCTGAACGTAGAGGGATAAGGAGAATTCCGCATTCACGTATTGCGGCAGGGATGAAGCGAGTTTTATCGAATATATAGTAGGAAAGAAAGAGTTTCAAAAGCTGTATTTCTTTTGAAGTTTTAGGTTGTTGATTACGTTGGTTTATTGCATATGTCGTCGCACTTTTTGGCGATTAAGGGTTTCACCATTTTAAAGAAAAAGCTATGAAACGATGATTGTTATGGAATAGAGGCTATGATTTTTGCTTAATAATAAGGAAGATATTCCCTTTTCTTGACAAAGTGGAAAAATTTTCCTAAAATTTGTTCCAAAAGGAAATCCCTTTCAAAGATTTCACAGCGAATATTTAGTGGATGCAATGAAATGGAATTTTTTCTTAATCAATAACTAGAGAAAGATTAAAGGAACAACAAGCGGAAGTGTCTTATCGTTCTTTTATTCTGAATTTTCCGATTTGTTTACCAGCGATAAAAACATCCGCTTGGAAGAGAAAGGATTGGATAAGATGAGAAAACGGCTTCTTCTTATTTTTATAGTTGCGTTTGGGCTGGTTGCCACGGCATGTTCGGGAAATGGCAAGGAAAAAACGGAGAAGAGCGAAGCAAGCAGCACTCCCATTCCTCTCGATGTGTCCATTCGTTTGCCGAAGGCGATTCAGCCTAATCAAGAAGTGAAAGTGGAAGCGGTGGTGACGCAAGGGCGAGAGAAGGTGGATGACGCGGATGAAGTAAAGTTTGAAATTTGGAAAAAAGGACAAGCCAATCACAAAATGTTAACGGGCAAACATGAGAAAGACGGGATATATTCGGTCCAGACAAGATTTGCCGAAAAAGGAGCGTATTATGTTGTGTCCCATGTGACGGCAAGAGGGATGCACAATATGCCGCAGAAAGAATTTTGGGTAGGACAACCACAATAAAAAAGGCCGGCCTAAAAAGCCGGCTTTTTCCATGCGACAGTCGCCTGCAATCCCCGTTCCATGGAGTTTTGGTCAACCCAAAAAGCTGATTCGTCCGGCAGGATCACGATTCTACTTCCTTCTATAGATTGGTTCTTTACTATTAAAATCGATTTCCTCTACTATTCTTTATTTCCGTTTTCGTTTCGGGATTGAATTGTTGTTTTAGTTTTTCCAACGCACCTTTCTTCCATTTTTTCACCGCGCTTTCGGATACACTTGCTTTATGAGCGATTTCTTTTGTTGTCAACCCCTCGTAAAAAGTAGTGATGACCCAAAATTTTTGTTTAGACGTGAGTGTTTTACAATACGATAGCAGGATTTCTTTTTCAAATGGTTCATCATTTGCGGGAAATTCCGAAAATCCGGCATTTGTTTCCACTAATAAAGTAGATGCCGCTTCTTCCCACTTTCTGGAATTGGAAAGTTCGGTCAGCATTCTTCCTTTAATGAATGAATAAGCGTAGCTGGCAAAAGCTCCTTTTTCAGGCTGGAAATTTCTTTGCGCCTCCCAAAGGGCAATCAATCCGACTTGATAAAACTCCTGTTTATTTTTATAAATGTGCAGTTTGTTTATAATGGCGTGGATCATAGGTGAATATTTTTCAGCCAACTGCTCAAACGATTCCATTTTCCTTTCCTTTCTGAAAAGCGCGCTTTTCAAATATTCCCGGGTGCTTTCACCTTATCGGGAACTTGGCTCTTTTACGAAAGAGTAAAAATGAAAAAATAGGAAAATGATTAAGTGAAAATCCATTTTTTCATACGTTATTCTTTTGAAATGAGCAAAAATAAATAGTTTTTAGGCTCATTTAATCGTTTTTGTTTTTCATTCATTCAATAGTCCTTTTCTTTTTGTGCTGAACATGCCATTATAGAGAAAAAAGGAAAGAAAAATCGGAATTTTCCGGAATAAGATGCCTTAAAGGGGGAGAACATCTCCATGTATATATGTGATACATAGAACTGAAGGCACTAATTTATAATCATTACATTTTGAAAATAATGTATAATAAAATAATAGAAAAAAAACGTTGAAAAAATGCGGGTTTCGGTTTATTATTTTAGTAACTTGACAACAAATAAAAATAAAGGAGTTTGCATAATTATGAATAAAGTAGGAGCTAAGTTTTCGCTGCTTCTTGCGGTTTGCTTCGTGTTTTTGCTGGCAGCATGCGGATCAAACCAAGGGAAAAGCGATTCTGATGGAAAGATCAAAACGCTAAAGGTAGGAACAAATGCCGCTTTTGCTCCATTTGAATATATGGAGAAAGGGAAAGTGACCGGATTTGATATCGATTTGATCCATGCGGTGGCGAAAGAAGCCGGATATCAAGTCGATGTTCAGCATGAAGGCTGGGATTCCATGTTGGCCAATTTGGAAAACAAACAATCCGATCTGGCTATTTCCGGCATTACGATCAATGATGACCGCAAAAAGACGTATGATTTCTCCCGCCCGTATTTTGAAGCAGCCAATGTCATTGTGGTGAAAAAAGGAAGCAATGTTAAAAATGCTTTGGACTTAAAAGGAAAAAAAGTGGGCGTTCAAAACGGAACGACTGGACAAGATGCTGCTGAAAAAATATTAGGGAAAAACAGTCAGAATGTGAAAAAATACGAGGATGTAACGGTAGCCTTTATGGCTTTGAAAAATAAAGAAGTAGATGCAGTGGTCATCGATAATGTCGTCGCCAATGAGTACGTAAAAAACCATCCGAAAGAGAATTTAAAGGTCATTACGGACCGCAAAAACTTCGAATCCGAATTTTACGGCATCGCATTTCCTAAAGGCAGCGAGTTGACGCCGAAATTTGATCAAGCGCTTGACAAAGTGATGAAAAACGGCACCTATGAAAAACTTTATAAAAAATGGTTTGGAAAAGAGCCGGATATGGAAGTTCTAAAAAAAGCGAAACCATAACTTTCAGCATGCGAATGTGGCAAAAGAACAAGGCTGCCGCCTCATTTTGGGCGCAGCCGATTTTTGCTTTATGAAAACACGGGAAGAAAAGGAGAAGAATGATGGATTTTCAGTTTGATATCATCCGAGAATATTTGCCGTATTTTGCAAAAGGTACATTATTAACGATCGGAATGTCCTTGATTGCCGTGCTGATCGGCCTGATTCTTGGGCTGTTGATTGGACTTGGAAAAATGGCGTCCAACAAATGGGTGAGACTCCCTTTTATTTGGCACGTCAACTTTTACAGGGGAACTCCGCTATTCGTGCAAATTTTGTTGATTCATTTCGGCGTAATGCCGCTCTTTATGTCCCCTGTCAATCCGATTGTCTCAGGGATTGTGGCTTTATCTTTAAATTCGTCAGCTTACGTCGCGGAGATTTTTCGGGCCGGTATTCAATCGATCGATAAAGGGCAAATGGAAGCGGCTCGTTCATTAGGAATGACGCATGTTCAAGCGATGTGGCACATTATTTTGCCGCAAGCGTTTAAACGGATGATTCCGCCGCTTGGAAACGAATTTATTGTGTTATTGAAGGACTCTTCTTTAGCGGCCATTATTGCGGCGCCGGAATTAATGTACTGGGGACGTGCTGCCCAAGGTCAGTATTACCGTGTATGGGAGCCATATATTACGGTAGCTCTCATCTATTTAGTGCTCACCCTTTCGTTAACATACTTGCTAAATTATATTGAGAGAAGGTTGGAAAAAGAATGATTTCGGTAAAAGGACTCAAAAAATCATATGGCGATACAGAAGTCTTAAAAGATATTTCCATTGACATCCATCCAAAAGAAGTGGTAGTCGTGATTGGTCCTTCCGGTTCGGGAAAATCCACCTTTTTGAGATGCTTGAACATGTTGGAAACCATTTCTGGAGGACATGTCATTATTGATGGCATGGACTTGGCAGATAAGAAAACGGATATTAACAAAGTCCGCACCGAAGTAGGCATGGTGTTTCAACAATTTAATTTGTTTCCGCATAAAACCGTTCTGGAGAATATTACCTTATCTCCTATCATCGTAAGAAAATGGAGCAAAGAGAAAGCAGAAAAAAAAGCGATGGAGCTGCTTGAAAAAGTAGGTCTTTCCGATAAAGCGCACGTATATCCTCATTCGTTGTCCGGAGGGCAAAAACAGCGTGTTGCGATTGCCAGAGCTCTTGCGATGGAACCGAAAGTCATGTTGTTTGATGAACCGACATCAGCTTTGGATCCGGAAATGGTCGGGGAAGTGTTGGAAGTGATGAAACAGCTTGCTCAAGAGGGAATGACCATGGTGGTCGTTACCCACGAAATGGGATTCGCTCGTGAAGTAGGGGACAGGGTTGTGTTTATGGATGGAGGCTATATTGTGGAAGAAAATACTCCGCAAGAATTGTTCGATCATCCGCAACATGAAAGGACAAAATCGTTTTTAAGCAAAGTATTGTAGAAGCAGCAGACAGCTGTTTCTTTTTTTCATGCCGGCGTGAAAGGTCGATTCTTGAAGTTTGTTCTTGACGGTGTTGGGTGAAAATTCTGTATTTACTTTTTGCAATCTGTCCTCTATGATGAAAATGTACAGGAAGTAAAATTATATGGATAAGGGAGAATGAAATGTCAAATCCAAAATCGGAATGGCTTTCTTGGATAAAGTCGATCTTGTTTGCGCTAATCATTTCGTTTATCATTCATACGTTTCTTTTTTCTCCTTATATAGTAAAAGGAGAATCGATGTCTCCTACTTTGGAAGAAGGAAATAAGTTAATTGTAAACAAGATGAAAAATATAAAGAGATTTGACATTGTGGTGTTCCATGCACCGGATTCTGATGAGGTGTATGTTAAGCGCGTGATCGGACTGCCGGGCGATACAATAGAAATGAAAGATGATGTTCTGTATATAAACGGAGTAGCGTATAAAGAGCCATACTTAAATAAGCTGAAAAAGCAATATTCCTATTTGAACCGTTTTACCGGAGATTTCACACTAAAAGAAATCACAGGAAAAGAAAAGGTACCTGATGGCAAGGTATTTGTTCTAGGCGACAATCGTTTAAGAAGCAATGACAGCAGAAGATTTGGATTTATCGACGAAAAGGATATTATTGGTTCGGCCGTTTTTCGTGCTTGGCCTCTCCAAAAAATCGGCGTGATGCATTAAGTTGAAAATCGAATCTTCTTGGAGTTTTTACTTTGAGTCCGGAGGTAAGTCCAATCGCTGCAATGAATCCTGGAACGTTATATTGCTTACAGCAGCTGCTAAAGGGTTTTCGCCGTTTGTCTCTGTACTGCCGGCTTTCGTGTGCTAAAGGCCATTGAACGGTGATAACCCATTCCATCGCTTTTTCAGACAAAGTTTGATCAACAGACATGAAACGGAATAGTCTATTCCTAATGGATTTTATTGAAATAGCCATTTTACGCCTTGCTCCGTTCATTTTCTTGAAAAATGCCTCCGAAGATCTCTTTTCCATTTCATTCTTCTTGAATGTTTATGAAAGGAAATGTTCTAATTCCCTCTTCTTCCAACTTACTATTGCTAATTTATGAAGAAAGTGCATGCAAACACGAAGAGGGCCGCAGATCAATCGAAAATGTGAGGTCCCGAACCTTTTTTTGACTGGTACAGGGAGAAAATGACGAGGATTCTTGTAATAGTGAGAAAGATACATCAAATCCGGACCGGGTCAATGTTTTGGAAAAGAAAATTCTCAGGATCGTTGACAATGTAAAAGAAGCCGTTTATTCTAGAAGAGAATAGGCGAATCCGCCATTCAAGCTGAAAGAAGACTAGTTGTGTTTGACGGTTTATCACTGCCATTTTCTTGATGCCAATTGAACGAGCCGAAAATGTATAAATACGGTTGTTTTTTTGGTAAGACCGCACCTTTTCTTTTGAAGAAGAGGTTTTTCTATACAAATAAAACATACTATTTTAATAAGAATTATAAGAATTAAAAATTTAGGAGGTGCCTTGGGATGCAAAAACACGTAAGAATTCAATGGAAAGGCCATCATTTGGCTGCGACGATTCACTATCCTGCAGAGTGGACCGATCAGGAAAAAAATGCACGCTATCCTTTAGTCGTGATCTGTCATGGTTTTATTGGAAGCAGGGTAGGAGTAAATCGGTTGTTTTACAAAGCGGCACAAGAATTGGCGGAAGACCGGTATGTGGTGATCCGGTTCGATTATGCGGGATGCGGCGAAAGCGACGGAGACTATGGACAGACAGGCTTGGATGATTTCATCGATCAAACGAATCATGTGATTGATTTTGGGTTGCAATTAAACGGAGTGGACGCCGATCAATTGGTCCTTCTCGGGCATAGTCTAGGCGGGGCAGTTGCATCATGGATTGCCGCCAATGATTCAAGAGTGAAAAAATTAATCCTCTGGGCTCCTGTAGGTCAACCGTATAAAGATATTGTCGCCATTGTCGGCGAAAAAGAAGTGGAAAAACTGAAACAAAAAGCGTTTATTGATTATATGGGCTATCAGTTGACCTCCCGCTTCTTTCGTTCATTGTCATTGTACCATCCCCTCAAGGAAGCTTCCCGATTTCAAGGAGATGTGATCATTCTTCATGGAACGAATGATGAAGACATTTCTGCCGAATATTGTTTGCGCTACGATTCCGTATTTCAAACAAGAGAAAAGGGAACATGCGAAAAACGGCTTATTGCCGGGGCAAATCATACTTTTTCTTCCTGTGTCGGCCAAAGAGATCTGTTTTCGGAAACAAGACGTTGGCTTGCCGCTGTATTGAAAAGGGAGACGAGAAAAAAAGTCGTCTGACAGCTAATGAATCCAAAAATGGGTTTGACTTTAACATTCACCTTTCCGAAGAGAAAAGAAGTGGTTGGCCTCTCGGGATGGCTCCTGTTGTGAAAGATTTATGTTCATATGATTGCATTATTAAAAAGATGACGATTGACGGATTTGGATGGGCTGGTTCTAATAGGGAGAGCTGGCCTGTTTTATTTTTTTAAAAAGGAAAAAATCGCAATTTTTCTCATTATAACGGGCTGGAAGGTATGTTAAAATAATCGTATGGTTCCTTTGAGCCATAGATTGCTGTTTGCATTCTTTTTGAAAAGCAAGGAAAATGGACAATCGAAAGCCCATATTATGTTATAAAAAAGATGAAAGGAAAACGGGACGCTGTTTAGGAATCCATCGGCGTGGCGTTGTTTATTGAACAGTGGACAAGCGGCTTGCCCCATTTTCCCTTTACGATTAAATAGCAACTCAAGACACCTAAAAAGGGGGAAAAGAATGAGTCGATGGAAGACTACGTGAAACGATTTGCCAATTCGAAAACATGGCGAAGAATTGTGATTCTGGCCATAATTGTCTTTTTTCTCTATATCGTAAGAAGCATGATGAATGTTATTTTGCTTACATTTATTTTTACCTTTTTGATGGATCGATTGGAAAAAATGGTATCCGGATTCATTCGAATCAATCGAAAAATCACCGTCATCCTTTTATATACCATTGTGGTTGGTTTGCTTTTGTATGGAATTGTCAGGTATTTGCCGGTGATTGTTGCGGAAATTACCCAGTTGGTGAAACAAATCACTGAGTTTTACACGCGGCCGCAGCATAATGTCATCTTGAATTATTTGGTGGACTTCTTAAAAGAAAAGCAAATATCCAGTTATTTGCAGCAAGGCGTTACCTTCTTGCTGAAGTATTTTACGGATATCAGCAAAATCGTACTTCAAGTTTTGCTTGCCATTATTTTAAGTCTGTTTTTTTTGCTGGAAAAAGAGCGGCTTATTCGATTTACCCGTAAATTTAAGCACAGCAAATTGTCCATGTTTTATGACGAAATTGAGTTTTTCGGCCGGAAGTTTGTAAGAACGTTTGGCAAGGTGATTGAGGCCCAAGTCGTTATTGCGATCGTCAATACGATTTTGTCGATCGCCGGACTTTGGATTATGGGGTTTCCCCAATTGTTTGGCTTAGCGATCATGATTCTTTTTCTCGGCTTTATACCGGTTGCCGGAATGATTATTTCGCTTATTCCGCTTTCCATTATCGCATACAGCATCGGCGGGTATATAAAAGTATTGTATGTATTGATTATGATCGCTGTGGTTCATGCGGTCGAAGCCTATTTGCTGAACCCGAAACTCATGTCTTCTAAAACGAATTTGCCTGTTTTTTACACATTTATGGTCCTCATTTTTTCAGAACAATTTTTTGGTGTTTGGGGTTTGATCTTAGGGATTCCGATTTTTGTGTTTTTACTGGATGTTTTAGAGGTCACCGATTCATCCGACAACAAAGAAAAAGAATAAAAGGGAAAGTCTGCATCTCAAAAAAAGATGCAGGCTTTTTTTTGCAGACGACTATTATATGTGCTTCCCAAGTTCGGCATAATCTCTCCTTCTTCTTCATAGATTGGTATGGAAAAGCTGAATGGACCAGCTATAGAACCTGTGGAAAAGGAGATGGGAGAGGTGAAGCACAAAAAGAAATGGCTGCTGATGGGGCTAGTATTTATACTGGCAGCGGCTTTATTCGCCGGTTGCGGCAAATCGAAAGAAACGGACACAACAGAAAAAAGCACATTGGATAAGATTAAAAAGCGGGGGGAATTAGTGGTCGGCGTTAAATATGATACGTATTTATTCGGCTATAAGGATCCGAAAACCGGTAAAGTAGCAGGCTTTGATGTCGATATTGCCAAAGCGCTTGCCAAGAAAATTTTCGGCGATGAGAAGAAAGTCAAGCTTGTAGAAGTAACGTCCAAAACGCGAATTCCGATGCTGCAAAACGGCCAAATTGATGCCATTATTGCGACGATGACGATTACGGATGAACGCAAGAAACAAGTCAATTTTTCCGATGTATATTTTGATGCGGGACAATCTCTGCTTGTGAAAAAGGGCAGTCCGATTAAAAGTGTAAAAGATTTGAAAAAGGGAACGAAAGTATTGGCCGTAAAAGGAGCAACGTCCGGAGATAATGTGAAAGCCAAAGCTCCAGATACGCAAGTGTTGGAATTTGAAAATTACGCCGAAGCGTTTACCGCATTAAAATCGGGAAAAGGGGATGCTTTGACAACGGATAATTCGATCCTTTATGGTATGGCGGCGCAAGATCCAAACTATGAAGTGGTTGGCGGAACATTTACGAATGAGCCATACGGCATTGCCGTTCGAAAAGGCGATGAGAAATTCACGAAATACATCAATTCTTTCCTAAAAGAGCTGAAGGAAAGCGGAGAGTATGATCGAATCAAGAAAAAATGGATTAAACAACAATAATGCATTTTAGAGCTGGACTAAAAATGGTCCAGTTTTTTTGGATTTTCCTATGATTTAGAGAGCCCTTTGATTCGTCCAATTTTGCACAAAAAACGATACTATATTTGGACTGTTTTTTCCTATTTTTCTGTAATATAGTGAAAACAGATAGAAAAAAATCTTGTTTTACACAAATTAGAAAGCGATTACAAAAATCAGGAGGGAGGAATCATGACGCTTGACTACCGCTCCATGGCCGTGTTAACGAAATTGGTTCGATCTCCTTCTTTTGTCACCGTTCAAGAATTAACGGAAAGTTTAAATGTTTCAAAGCGCACGGTCTATTATGATATGAAAAAGATCAATTATTGGCTGGAAAAACAAAAGCTTCCTTCCGTTCAATACGTTCGTTCTCAAGGTTTCTACTTGGAAGAAAAATCAAAACGAGAGATTCCGAAGAAAATGCCCTTTGTCTATCGGCATTATGAATATTCGCCGAAAGAACGAAAAGCCAAAATGATGGTTTTGCTTCTGATGAAGGAGCGCCCCATCTTTCTAGCAGATTTATTGAAGATGGTGGATGTCAGTCGGAATACGGTGATAGAAGATATCAAAGGGTTGAAAGAAGAGTGTAAAAAATTTCATGTACAAATCGTTTCCACTAAAAAGAAAGGGTATATTCTCTTTGGGAAAGAACTGGATTTACGGAATGCCCTTGTTTACTTCTTGTCCCAGTTAAGTGGCAATAAAGAATGGATGAATGGATTCTTTCCCGTTTTACAAGAAGTTAAGACTGAACATTTAAACTTGATTTACAAGATGATTTCCGAAAGCGAAAGCATGTTAAATCTTCACTTTACGGATGAAGATGTTCAAACGTTAAGTTTGCGTGTTTATCTTTTTTCGAAAAGAATCAAGCAAGGGTATTTTGTGGAAATGGATCCGGTTGAAAAAGACATTCTCCGTTCTACAAAAGAATATTTGGCCGCTCAACATATCGGCAAGCAGTTGGAGCGTTGTTTCAAGCTGGAGATACCGGAAGACGAGATCTATTTTTTGACTACTCACTTACTCAGTTCTAAAATTATCCATTCTCAAAATTTAGATGCAAGGAATTCTGACGTTGCTGCTCTGCGAGAAGTATGTAAAAAAATGGTGGACGATTTTCAAAAATACTCTTGTGTGTTCTTTCGAAATCGAAAAGCGGTGGAGAATCATTTGCTGCTACATTTGAAACCCGCTTTTTATCGGCTGAAATACGGGATCAAAGTGAACAATCCTCTCTTTGACTCCATTAAAACCAATTATGCGGACATATTTGCTTTAACCAAAAAAGTGATTGATCATTTTCAAAAACTGGTGGGAAAGCCTATTCCTGACGACGAAACAGCTTTGCTGGCCGTCCACTTCGGGGGATGGCTCAATCGTGAAGAGGCAGAAGGGCATCAACGTAAAAAAGCGGTGATCGTATGTGCGAATGGAGTAGGAACGTCTTTGATTATGCATAGACAGCTTAAAGAGCTGTTGCCAAACGTCGAGATTGTCGATAGCTTGACGAAAAGACAATATGATTCTGCAAGCCTTGATGTCGATTTTGTAGTATCTACTGTACCGCTTCAAGATCGCGGCATTCCTGTATTTTTGACAAATCCGATTATGAATGAAGCAGAAAAAAACAAGTTGCTGAAATGGACGAACCACTTTACAAATAACAGAGAAAATCTTTCCGTTCAAGCATTCATGAATATGATTGAAAAGTATGCAGATATCCACGACTATGAAGGTCTTGCACGAAAGGTAAAGGAATTTTTGTCCGTTCCTTCCCCGACGATGAAGGAGGTATACAAACCGATGCTCAATGAATTGATTGATGAAGACCACATTGTGTTAAAAGAGGAGGAGAAGAGCTGGGAAGATGCCATAAAAACGGCGGCGGAGCCACTGCTGAAAACGGGTGCGGTCACGGAAGGATATGTCGATGCCATGATTGAAAGCGTCCATGAGTTGGGACCGTATATCGTCATTGCACCAAAAGTAGCGATTCCTCATGCAAGGCCTGAAAAAGGAGTTAATCGACTGGGGATGACATTGCTGCGCTTAAAAAAAGGAGTACCCTTTGCAGAGGATGGTTCACGCAATGTTCATTTGGTTATTGTCTTGGCAGCCGTGGACAATGAAACGCACTTAAAAGCGTTGTCTCAATTATCTAATTTGCTGTCAGACTCTCAAAATATCGAGCAATTAATCAAGGCGGACACAAAAAAAGAGATTCTCGATTTAATCAATCAATATTCAAAAGAATAAGGAGAGATGGAATATGAAAAAGATTTTAGTCGTTTGCGGAAACGGATTAGGAAGCAGTTTAATTGTGGAAATGAATGTAAAAAAAATCTTGAAAGAAATGGGCGTAGAAGCGGAGGTCAGTCATACGGATCTGGCAACAAGCAAATCGGAACAAGCGGATATTTATCTTGGCTCTAAAGAGATTGTAGAAAACTTGGAGGATGGAAAAAGAACGGTTGTCGCATTGAAAAACATTCTCGATCAAAATGAAATCAGAAGAGAGCTTGAAAAATACTTTTAGGAGGAAAAAGCCATGCTGGACTTTTTAATGAAGGACATCTTAGGGACTCCCGCCATTTTAGTCGGCATATTTGCGCTTGTCGGTTTGCTGCTGCAAAAGAAAAATGCGGCAGAAACGGTGTCTGGAACGTTAAAGACGATTATGGGATTTGTGATTTTAAGCGGCGGAGCGAATATTCTCGTAGGCGCCCTTGATATTTTTAGTAAAATGTTTCAACATGCCTTTCGCATTCAAGGCGTTATTCCCAACAATGAAGCGATAGTGGCCATCGCCCAAAAAACATTTGGTAGTGAAACGGCATTAATAATGGTATTTGGTATGATCGTGAATATTATTTTGGCTAGGATTACCCCTTTTAAATACATTTTTTTAACCGGACATCATACTTTATTCATGGCATGTTTAATTTCTGCCGTTCTGGCAACGGGCGGAATTACCGGAGTACCCCTTGTTATTATTGGATCGATCATTCTCGGATTATTAATGGTGATTTCTCCTGCGATTCTGCAGCCGTTCGTACGCCAAATTACGGGTTCGGATGATATCGCCGTAGGACACTTTGGTTCCTTTGGCTACTTTGTGGCCGGATTTTTGGGCAAAGTATTCGGAAACAAGGAACGTACAACGGAAGAAATAAAAGTCCCGAAATCACTGGGATTTTTGCGGGATACTTCAGTAGCCGTATCGTTGACAATGTGCATCTTGTTCTTCATCGTTGCCGGTTTCGCCGGTCCTGCATTTATCGAAAAGGAGCTAAGCGGCGGAACGAATTTCTTAGTCTTTTCTTTTATGCAATCGATTACCTTTGCTGCCGGCGTGTATATCATTTTATCGGGCGTTCGTTTGATCATCGCAGAAATTGTTCCTGCATTTAAAGGGATAGCCGATAAGTTTGTAAAAGATGCGAAACCCGCGCTGGATTGCCCAACTGTTTTTCCTTTTGCGCCAAATGCCGTTATTATCGGATTTTTAACTAGTTTTGTGGCCGGGTTGGTTTCGATGTTTTTGCTTCCTTTGTTCCACTTAAAAGTTATTGTGCCCGGTCTTGTTCCTCACTTTTTCACAGGAGCAGCGGCGGGTGTGTTCGGAAATGCGACCGGTGGCCGAAGAGGCGCCGTGATCGGCTCATTCGCAAACGGACTGCTGATCTCGTTTTTGCCGGCTATTCTCCTTCCGGTCCTCGGATCGCTTGGTTTCGAAGGAACAACGTTCGGTGACGCTGACTTTGGCATTGTCGGTATTCTTCTTGGCTATTTGATGAAATTGTTTTCTTAATGAAAAGCTGATCTCTTCTAAAGTGAATCCCTTATGTGCAGACAGTTTTGAAAAAGCTCATCCTGTCTCACAGGAGGGATTTTTCATGGTTTTCGACTGTCTGGTGATAGGGTGTCCACCCGCGGGAACGAGTAAATGACAAATGACCTTTAGAGATGACCGTTGCATTTATCTTCTTTCTTGCCTATTCTGACAAACTTATTTTTCTAGTTTATAATAAAACGAGGAACATAAAATTTTTGGAGTGTGAGCAATGGTAAGAGCGGCGGCTTTGTTTTTGCTGGCGGGATTGGCGGAAATCGGCGGCGGTTATTTGATTTGGCTGTGGATTCGGGAACAATATTCATTCTGGTACGGGGTTATTGGAGCGATTGTACTTGTCCTGTATGGTATCATTCCAACGTTACAAAGCTATCCGGCATTCGGGCGAGTTTATGCCGCTTATGGCGGTGTCTTTATTTTTCTTTCTGTCCTGTGGGGATGGGGAGTCGATAGAAAAACGCCCGATTTATATGATTGGCTCGGTGCTTTGATTTGTTTAGTGGGAGTTGGCGTGATTCTTTGGGCGCCGAGGCATTAGGTTTTGTGATAGTAAAATAATAGCTTTGTCACGCTGTTCGAATGAGCTTCTTGAGAACGGTCCTTGTTTGCAGAAAAATACAACATCGATAGATAGATAGATAGATAGGAGGAAAAGGCATGTTTCCAGCAAGATTGGAACCGGGGGATGAAATCCGTGTCATCGCTCCTTCGACCAGTATGGCGCTTGTCAAAGGAGAGCAGCTGCAAATAGCCAAAGAACGATTAGAGAAATTGGGCTTTCATGTTACATTTGGCCAACATGTCGAGGAGCATGATGAGTTTTTTTCTACTTCGGTTGAACACCGTCTAGAAGATTTGCACGAAGCTTTTCAAGATAAACGAGTAAAAGCGATATTAACGGCGGTCGGAGGCTATAACAGCAACCAGCTTTTAAAAGAAATGGATTACGACTTGATCAAAGAACACCCTAAAATTTTGTGCGGATGCGGCGATATTACCGCTCTTCAACTGGCGATTTACCGGAAAACCGGCCTTATTACGTACTACGGACCTCATTTTTCAACATTGGGCATGAAAGTGCCATCCGATTATACGATGCAATGTTTTTTGGAGGCGCTCACAAATGATGCTCCTTTCGACATTGAACCTTCTAAGCAGTGGAGCGATGACAAATGGCATGTGGAGAAAGAGGACCGAATCTATTATCCGCAATCCGATTACGACATCCTTCAAGATGGTGAAGGAGAAGGCACTCTAGTCGGTGGACATTTATCGACTTTGAATTTGCTGCAAGGGACGGAATTTATGCCTTCATTAAAGGACGCTGTGCTTTTTCTTGAGGACGATGAAGAATGCCATCCATTCGCGTTTGACCGACAGCTTCAATCTTTGCTGCATCTTCCGGACGCTGAAAGGATCAAAGCCATCATCATCGGCCGTTTTCAAAAAAATTCAAACATGACACTTGAAGCATTAAAGAAAATGATTCTTAGCAAGAAAGAATTAAAAGGAGTGCCGGTTATTGCGAATGTCAACTTTGGGCATACCGATCCAATCGCCACCATTCCGATTGGCGGACAAGCTTCCATTCATGCTGAAAATGGCGAAGTCTCCATTTCGGTGTATCCGAACAGCTAAAAAAGAAAGCCATCTTTTCATATCCCCTTTCTTGAACGCGATTTGGAAGGGGATACAAGCTGATCTGTTGTATGAATGGACAGGAATTCGGGCTTTTTTGTTGAAAACATTCTCATATACAGTTTTGTACATTCCGAAGTACAGTACGCTTTAATTAGAAATTTTCAGCATATAATTGAAAAAGTAGAAAGGAGGAGGCGGCGTGATTGAGAAAGTGTTCAGCGAGCTGGATGCGATTTTTCCGGAAACGGTCTCATTAAGAAGATTTTTTCATCAATATCCAGAACTTTCTTTTCAAGAGGAAAAAACACCGGCTAAAATTTTGGAATATTTAAATGATTTAGGGATTAAAACGAGAACGATGGTAGGCGGAAGAGGTGTAGTCGGCATCATTCAAGGAGAACAGCCGGGAAAAACAGTGGCGATTCGGGCTGATTTTGATGCACTGCCTATACAAGATGAAAAACAAGTTCCTTACCGTTCGAAAATACCAGGCGTCATGCATGCCTGCGGACATGATGCCCATACGGCCCTGCTTTTGTCGGTCGCAAAAGCGTTGCAAACGTATCGTGGTCATATAAAAGGGAACATTGTCCTCATTCATCAGTTTGCTGAGGAAGTGCCTCCCGGCGGTGCTCTTCCGATGATTGAGGATGGCTGTCTGGACGGAGTGGATGCCATATTTGGCACCCATCTTTGGACACCGATTCCCGTTGGAAAAATAGCCATTCGAAAAGGACCGATCATGGCGGCAGCTGACAATTTTACAGCGGTGATCAAAGGAAAAGGAGGACATGGCGGCCAGCCGCATGAAACGATCGATCCCATCTTAATAGCAGCTAATTATCTTCAACTGCTTCAACAAATCCCTTCACGATCGATTAATCCAGTGGAGTCCGCTGTTATTTCCGTTGGTTCTTTTCATGCAGGAGAAACATTTAATGTGATTCCGGATCAAGCGGTGATCAAAGGGACGGTTCGAACGTTCAAGCCGGAAATTCAGAATTTGATCATCGAACAGATGGAAACACTTTTGCGAACTCTTTGCCTGGCGAAAAAAGCGGATTATGAATTCCGTTATGAAAAAGGCTATCCACCGGTAGTAAATCATTCAAAAGAAACCGAATTAGCAGCTGCATGTGCGAAAAAAGTGGTGGGAATCGAAAATGTTTTCGAAACAGACCCTTTAATGGTAGGAGAAGATTTCTCCTATTATTTACAAAAAGTACCGGGGACGTTTTTCTTAACCGGAGCCGGAAACCATGAAAAGCTCGCTTCTTTCCCTCATCATCATGCAAAATTCGACATTGATGAACGTGCCATGCTTTATGCAGCCAAGGTGCTGGCAGCAGCGGCCATCCAATATTTGCAAAATTGAATGAAATAGTAGGGCCTCAAAATCGTTGGAGGCCCAATTTTTTTGAAGAAAAAGGAACGCTGGACAATCGCCCTTGAATACATATAAAAAGAATGGATTGATTGGGAAAACAGAAAATAGGAAATGGATTCCATTTGGCGAACCTCTAATAGTCATCTTTAAATGGAGAATAGTGTGGGAATAAAGGTCGGGACGGTGGCAGAAAACAGAAGATGTCGTATCCATGATGCCAACATTTTTTCACCTTCAATAGAATAGGAGGTTGATAACATGAAAGCTTTAGTGTTAGGAGCAGGTCTTATGGGGAAAGAGGCGGCCCGGGATTTAGTGAATAGCGATGGGGTGGAGTTCGTAACGTTGGCTGATGTAGATACCGAAAAAGCTAAGCTGGCATGCGCCGATCTGCACTCGCCAAAGATTCATCCCGTTTTTGTAGATGCGGGCGACGAAACCCAACTGGTGCAATTGATGCGAAAGCATGATATTGCATTAAATGCATTGTTCTATTCTTTTAATTATGCGGTTGCGAAGGCGGCGATTGCTGCCGGCGTCCATTCGGTCGATCTTGGCGGGCATATCGGCCATGTGACCGATCGTGTTTTGGAACTGAACAAAGCGGCGGAGGGTGCCGGCGTTACCTTAATCCCCGATCTGGGAGTAGCGCCAGGTATGATTAATATTTTGTCCGGATATGGGGCGAGTCAATTAGACGAAGTAAAAGAAATCAAAATTTATGTTGGCGGCATCCCCGTTAAGCCTGATCCTCCCCTTGAATACAATCATGTATTTTCAATGGAAGGTGTGTTTGACCATTATACGGATCCGTCGTTGATCATCCGCAACGGACGAAAAGTGGAAGTTCCCTCATTGTCAGAAATAGAGCCAATTTATTTCGAAAAGTTTGGCCCCCTTGAAGCCTTTCATACGGCAGGAGGAACCTCTACTCTTTCCCGCACTTTTCCCCATCTCGATGTTTTAGAGTATAAAACCATCCGCTATCCGGGCCATGCGCAAAAATTCCAATTGCTCGTCGATTTGAATTTAACGAGGAAAGATTATGAAGTTGAAGTGAATGGACAAAAAATCAAGCCTCGGGATGTTTTTTTGAAAGTGATCGACCCGATTGTCGATTTAAAAGGCAAAGATGATGTCGTATTGTTGCGGGTTATCACTGTAGGAAGAAAGTATGGGAGAAGATCGGTTCATACATTTGAAATGACGACTTATAACGATCGAATTCATAAAGTGACCGCCATGGCGAGATCGACGGCTTACACTCTTTCCGTTGTTGCTCAAATGATCGGAACGGGTACGATTCAAAAGCGTGGGGTGCACCCGCCGGAGACAATCGTTCCCGGCAAGGAATACATCAAGGAAATGGCCAAAAGAGGGGTATTAATTAAGGAAAAAGTGCATTAAAGAGGAATTGGAGTTTAATAGGATACGGATAATAAGTATGAAAACTGCGAAACATGGCTAACGGATGAAAATAGTGGGAATGATGGATATAGATGGAGCATTTTTAGACATAACTCATGGAAAGCCGGTCCTCTGTAATTAGTTGCCGAGGACCGGCTTTTTTACATTCTTTTTCTTGGTTGAAAGTTGCGGCTTTGAATGGCCCAGTTTTGAGGAAACGGGTTGCCAAGAACCCAATAACTGATTCCGCGCAATCCGTATTGTTTAATGATATCCATTTTTGCCTGCATGCTGCGGGCATCTTCAAACCATACTTCATGCCGCTGGCCGGTTTCATCGGTGTAATGAAAGAACGGGGCCTGGTATGCCTCGCTATATTCAATGCTTGTTCGATAGCGAACGGCCAACTGAATGGCTTCCTGCGGACTGATGGTGCGTGCAATGGTCCCTTCCATCCATGGAATTCTCCAATCGCGGCCGTATAACGGTGCACCCATCATAATTTTTTTTCTAGGAATGGCGGTAACGGCGTAATCTAAAACTTGTTTGATTTTATTGATCGGTGCGATGGCCCATGGTCTTCCCCCGGCCCATCCCCACTCGTACGTCATTAAGATGACAAAATCGACGATTTCACCGTGAGCCCGGTAATCATGTGCTTCATATAATAAACCGGGCTGGTTTTCTCTTTCTTTAGGGGCGAGAGCCGTGGATACCGATATCCCTAATGGCCTGAGCCGGCTTACGACCCTCCGTAAAAACGCATTATAATTTTCTCTATCTTGAGGATAGATATATTCAAAATCAAAATTGACCCCTCTGTATCCTTTGGAACGTACTGCCGATAAAATATTGGTGATCAATGTTTCTTGCAGAGAGGGATTTCGCAAAATGGCAGCGGCTCTGTCCGAGTTGAAACTGCCGTTCACAAAATTGGTCACCACCAGCAAAGTCTCTGTTCGATTGGCTGTTGCTGCCTGAAGGAGTCTATCGTCGTTTAATGGTGAAAGGGTTCCATCTTCGCGTATGGAATGGCTGAAGGGGCTTAAATACGTAAAATATTTTCCAAGCCTCAACACCTCTTGCCGGCTGCTTTCGTCTGTACTAGCGGAATAGGCGTTCACTTCAATGACGGACCTTCTCGCGACTGGAACGATGAGTCGTTGACCTGGTGAAAGCACATTCGGATTTGAAAGGGAGTTGGCTGAAAGAAGCTGTTGTACAGTGACTCCAAAGCGTGCAGCGATTCTACTAAGATTATCTCCTGGACGAACGGTGTAGATCGAGTAGGGAAAAAACAGAATTTGCCCGGCAAAAATAAGCGCCGGATTGGCAATTTGATTGTAATCTGCAAGCGCCTGTTCAGAAATGCCGAACCTGTCAGCGATTTGCCGGAGCTGATCTCCCTGTTTTACTACATATTCCCGTCCGGGGCTGTGAATAACTAGCGCTTGCCCGATCACAAGCTGATTTGGATTCGCCAATTGATTGGCAAGTGAAATATCTTCTACGGAAACTCCGTATCGACGTGCGAGGGTGAATAAGTTTTCACCGCGCTGAATGACATGAATGTGCAATATGCTCAGCTCCTATACTTGGATAAATTCCGTTTTTACCTGAGACGGAAAACACTTTCTTTGCTTTATTCTGAAAAGCAGATTTGAGAAGGACTGTCCGGTAAAATATACGTTTGATACCCATTATATTCAGGAAGGGGCTGGTCATATGTATGACCTTTCGGGTGAAAATCAGAAGAATGATTTGAATTTATAGAGGCGTTTTTTTGTGAGCAGCTGAATTCCTTTGCGGTCCAGTTCTTTTTTTGGTACCCTTAAGCAAGGTCTATTGGAAAACATCATTATAGCGAGGATTTTTCGGCTCATTGAAAAAAATAGAAAAATAAGATCTTCTAGGAAAGGAAATGATGGAATGGCTGCTCTGCAAGCAGGAACGGTGGTAACGTTAAAACCGGATAAAGAGATGCCATACGGCTGGTTTTTAACGAATGGGAAAGATAGAGTGCTTTTACATAAAAGCGGCATAACGGACGGTTTTCGTCCTGATGAACAAGTTGACGTATTTATCTTTCAAGATCGACAAGGAAGATTAGCGGCCACTATGATCATCCCGGAGATTCAAATCGGTCGCTACGGCTGGGCTGAAGTGGCGGATGTCCATCGTGAACTGGGCGTATTTATTTCTATTGGCATTCATAAAGATATTTTGATCGCGAAAGGAGACCTTCCACCGCTCATGAACGTGTGGCCGAAAAAAGGAGGACGTCTCTATTGCACCTTGAAAACGGACCGGAACGGGCTTCTTTATGCCAAACTGGCAACGGAAGAAGTGATGAAGAATTTATTTGTAGAAGCATCGGCGAAGGATTTCAATAAAGATGTAACCGGCGTCGTATATCGTACGTTAAAGTCAGGAACCTTTGTTTTGACAGAGGAAGGGTACCGCGGATTTATTCACGAATCGCAGAGGATGGAAGAACCCGGCCTCGGCGAAACGGTCCACGCCAGAATTATCGATGTGAAACCAGACGGATCGGTCAATCTCTCCCTTCTGAAAAGAACTCACGAAGCGATTGAAGAAGACGCCGCTGCCATATTGGCTTATTTGCAAACGCGTGGCGGCTCGATGCCATACAGCGATAAAAGCCAACCTGAAGATATACAGGCTCGCTTTCATATGAGCAAAGGGGCTTTTAAACGAGCAATGGGCCGACTGATGAAAGAGGGAAAAATTTATCAAGAAGAAGGATGGACCTATTTAAAGGGTTCTGAAACAAGGGATCAATCGTAATGGTTCTGCAGATGACTTTCATAAAAGACAAAGACCGGACAGCTTCATAAAGAAGCCAACGGTCTTTTTTTGTAACAAAAACTGAATATTCTGATTATTCTGTTTACAGAGAGCGCATCGTATGGTAGTATGTCAAATAAAGGATGGTAATCAGTTTTATGGGAAAAAAATCATTGAAAGAAAAGATTATCGATACAGCGCTGATTCTTTTTGAAAAAGAAGGCTACCACGGGGTGACAGTTGATCGGATTGTAGAACAATGCGGCACATCCAAAGGCGGTTTTTATCACAACTTTAAATCGAAAGATGAATTGCTTTTTCACATTCATGATATTTTTATTTCTTATGTCATTGAAAAAGCGCAAGAAGCATATGATCGATATACGACGCCCGTTTCCAGAATGTGTGCCATCATTCAATCGTTTACGAAAGTATTTGGAATGTATAAACCCCACATCACTGTTTTTTACCAAGAAAGCACCTATCTTAAAGGAGAATTTGAGATCAACATCAATCGGAAGCGCAAACAATATAAAAATATCATTTTGCAAATTGTTCGGGAAGGGCAAGAATCCGGTGATTTTCGTTCAGAAGTCCCTGCTGAAATCACCGTCATGGCGGTCATCGGAATGGTGAACTGGTTGTATAAATGGTTTCATGAAGAAGGGCCGCTTTCCATTGAAGACATTGGAAAAATCTACGTTGATTTAATTTTTCATGCCCTTTTAACGGAAAAAGGCATGAAAGATCCGGCAGCACAAGAGCATCTGCTTCGAAATCAGCCGGTAAAGCGGTGAATGAATGGTGCTAAAATGGCAAATAAAAAGGGCGACCTCGATCAGTTGGTTCACACGAATATAGACCGACTAGTCGGTTATTAAAAAGGGGGAATTTTCATGAATTTTGAGTTGACAAAAGAACAGCAAATGATCCGTGAAATGGTCAGTGATTTTGCTGAAAAGGAAATCAAACCTTATGCTAGAGAACTTGATCAAAAAGCGGAATTTCCATATGAAACGTTTAAAAAAATGGGCGAACTTGGCCTGCTTGGTATTCCGTTTCCGGAAAAATATGGGGGATCGGGAGGGGATACGATTTCCTACTGTATTGCTGTAGAGGAAATCGGCAAAGCGTGTGGGGGGACAGGTCTCAGTTATGCCGCCGCTATCAGCCTTGGTGCTAGTCCCATCTATTATTTTGGTACGGAGGAACAGAAGAAACAATGGCTCGTTCCAATGGCAAAAGGGGAAACACTGGGCTCTTTCGGTCTGACAGAACCTAATGCCGGGTCCGATGCTGGGGGCACGAGAACCACAGCGATTTTAGACGGAAATGAATATGTTATTAATGGAGAAAAGTGCTGGATTACGAATGCGGGATTTGCTAGACAAGTTATTGTAACCGCTGTCACTGGCAGACGGGATAACGGCCGACCGATTGTTTCAGCCATCATTGTGCCTACGAATAAGCCAGGTGTTCAAATCTCTTGTGACTATGAAAAAATGGGAGTAAGAGCGTCTAATACTTGTCAAATTGTACTCGACAACGTGCGTGTGCCGAAAGAGAATTTGCTCGGCGATCCAGAAAAAGGATTCAGCCAATTTCTTTATACACTGGACGGAGGTCGAATATCCATTGCGGCTCTTTCTGTCGGCATTGCACAAGCAGCGTTTGAAAAAGCTCTTCGTTATGCTAAAGAACGATATCAGTTTGGTCAACCCATTTCAAAATTCCAGGCTATTCAATTTAAATTAGCGGATATGGCAATGGAGATTGAACTCGCTCGCAACCAAGTTTATAAAGCGGCATGGCTGAAGGATCAAGGAAAACCGTTCTCAAAAGAAGCGGCAATCGCCAAATTGTTTGCCTCCGAAACCGGTTTTCGCGTTTGCAATCAAGCGATTCAAATTCATGGAGGATATGGGTATATGCGTGAATATGATGTAGAGAGACACTTGCGCGATATAAAATTAATGGAAATCGGCGAAGGAACATCCGAAATCCAAAGGCTCGTCATCGCGCGTCAACTTGGTTGCTAAAACCATTTTTAGGAGGAGAAAATGGCCGAATTACTACGTAAAACGGTTGGGCAGTTGTTGGAGGAAAAGGTGCATGATTTTCCAGATCACGAGGCATTAGTATATGCCGACCGCAATCTTAGATGGACCTACAGTGAATTGAACGAAGAGTGCAATTTGGTCGCGAAAGGCTTAATGGCGCTAGGGGTGGAAAAGGGAGATCATTTGGCTGTCTGGACCACCAATACACCAGAATGGGTTGCGCTCCAGTTCGCCACCGGGAAAATGGGCGGCGTTTTAGTTACGGTTAATACGAATTATCGAACCATGGAACTGGAATACTTGCTGAGGCAATCCGATGCCAAGACTTTAATCTTAATAGAAGGATACAGGGGAATTTCTTATGTGGATACGATTTATGAAATATGCCCTGAGCTTCGCCATTCCCAGCCTGGAGAACTGCAATCGAAAAGACTGCCGCTCTTAAAAAATGTGATTGTTTTAAGTGAAAAACCATATAGTGGAATGTACAATTGGTCTCAATTGATAGAAAAGGGAAAAAGAATCAGTGATCAAGAACTGAAAGCACGGTCTCGATCTCTTCATCCTGATGACGTCATTAATATGCAATACACTTCGGGAACGACCGGATTTCCGAAAGGGGTTATGTTGACTCATTATAATCTCGTCAACAACGCCCGCAATATCGCTGAATGCATGAAGCTTACGAAAGATGACCGTTTATGCATTCCTGTTCCTTTTTTCCATTGCTTCGGCTGCGTTATCGGTACACTTGCCTCTGTAAGTGTCGGAGCGACGATGGTTCCGGTTCAGGAATTTGACCCTGAGGCTGTCCTGCAAACGGTAGAAAAAGAAAAATGCACAGCCCTTCATGGCGTTCCGACGATGTTTATTTCAGAATTGAATCACCCGAACTTCTCAAAATACAATTTAACGACTTTAAGGACGGGTGTGATGGCGGGTTCTAATTGCCCGATGGAAGTGATGAAGGCAGTCATGGAAAAAATGGGGATGAAGGATATTACCATATGCTACGGACAGACGGAATCTTCGCCTGTCATCACTCAAAGCCGCACGGACGACCCGGTTTCGTTGCGGGTGGAAACAGTAGGAAAAGCATTGCCTCATGTCGAAGTAAAAATTGTGGAACCAGGCAGCAACCGCGTGCTGCCGCCGAACACACAAGGGGAACTCTGTACAAGAGGCTATCATGTGATGAAAGGCTATTATAAAAATCCGGAGGCAACAAAAGAAGTAATAGATGAAGATCACTGGCTCCATACAGGCGATTTGGCGGTAATGGATGAAAATGGCTATGTACGGATTACCGGTCGCCTAAAAGATATGATTATCCGCGGCGGGGAAAATATTTATCCAAGAGAAATCGAGGAATTTCTTTATCAACACCCGAAAATTTTAGATGTGCAAGTAGTGGGAGTGCCGGATGAGAAATTCGGGGAAGAAGTAGGCGCATGGATTATTTTGAAAGAAGGAGAAACAGCCGATGCCGAGGAAATACGAGCGTTCTGCAAAGGAAAGATATCACGGCACAAAGTTCCAAAATACGTTTTCTTTACAGATGAATATCCGATGACTGCTTCGGGAAAAATTCAAAAATTTAAACTTCGGGAAAGGTATTTAGAGGATATAAAGGGGAGATAAGATGTTTTCCAAAATTTTAATCGCCAATCGGGGGGAAATTGCTAGACGAGTCATTCGTACTTGCAAAAAGATGGGGATTGAAACAGTCGCCGTCTATTCGGAAGCGGACAAGGATTCACTGCATGTTCATGAGGCCGATGAAGCGTTCTGCATTGGAAAGCCTCCTGTCAATCAAAGCTATTTAAATATGGATGCTATCATCCGTGTCGCCAAGGAGTCCGGAGCGGAAGCGATTCATCCGGGATACGGATTGTTATCTGAAAATAGCGAATTTTCGAGGGTGTGCCACGATGAAGGACTTGTTTTTATTGGTCCCGGTTCCGATATCATTAAAGCGATGGGAAGCAAAATTGAAGCGAGAAAAACAATGAAACAAGCCGGAATGCCAATTATAGAAGGAATCGATATTCCCCTCCGGAATGAAGAGGAAGCTGTATTGGCTGCAAAAGAAATCGGCTATCCCCTTATGTTAAAGGCTTCTGCAGGCGGTGGAGGGATTGGCATGCAAGTGATTCGTTCTGAAGAAGAGCTGCGAAAAGCATTTGCCGGCAATAAAAAACGAGCGGAATCATTTTTTGGGGACGGGACGATGTATGTAGAAAAGTATATTGAAGACTCGCATCATATCGAGGTGCAAGTGTTAGCCGATTCATTTGGAAATGCCGTAGCGCTTTGGGAACGGGAATGTTCCATTCAAAGACGCAATCAAAAAGTGGTGGAAGAAGCCCCGTCTCCATTTATTAGCGAATCTACTCGGAAAAAAATGTTGGCGTCGGCGCTGCAAGCGGTTCGGAAAATCGGCTATACCAATGCGGGTACGATGGAATGTTTAGTCGATAAAAATCAAAATTTTTACTTTTTGGAAATGAACACAAGACTTCAAGTGGAACATCCTGTCACAGAAGAAATCACCGGACTGGATCTTGTTGAGCACCAAATCAAAATAGCAGCCGGAGAAAGGCTGGAATTTTCCCAAGAAGATATCAAAAGAGACGGCCATGCGATTGAAGTAAGAATTTATGCGGAAGATCCGAATACATTTTATCCATCGCCAGGCAAAATCACTTTTCTGCGATTGCCGGAAGGAGAGGGCATTCGGCATGAAACGGCCATCGAAAAAGGGACGGTGATCACTCCATTTTACGATCCGATGATCGGCAAATTGATTGTCTGGGGAAAAGACCGTCAAGAAGCGTGCAATCGGTTGATCGAGGCTCTGAAACACTATCAAATTGAAGGGATTAAAACCAATATCCCAATGCTTTTAAAAACGGTGTCCCATGAGCGGTTTTTAGCCGGAGACACGACAACGCAGTTTGTGAATCGTCATTATTTGCAAGAAAGCACCAAGCAGCCGAAAACGTCATAAGGGAGCAGATTGAAAAAGGAGAATCATACCTTGCCTTCATAGTTTTTCATTATGACCATCAGTAAGATGTATACGAAAAAATATCTGAATTTTCTATAAAAATAAAGGCCGCCTTTCCTTGTTTGCTATAGAAAATTGGGTAACGACGAGAAATGATGGAAAAGGAGGCAATAATTTGTTGGCGGAATACGAGAAATAGGATGTCAGGGGGATGAAAATATGAGTGCCATTCAAGCGAGCATGGCCGGAAGTGTGTGGAAAATACTAGTATCAGAGGGGGAGAAAATTACATCAGGTCAAGATGTGATCATTCTCGAATCAATGAAAATGGAAATTCCCATTTCTTCAGAAGAAGAGGGAATCGTAAAAGCCATTCATGTTCAAGAAGGGGATTTTGTCAACGAAGGGGACGATTTGATCGAAATGGAGTAGGGAGGGGATGTTTTTGAAATGGCCCAAGAAAGTACACATTAAAGAAGTTGGCCCCCGGGATGGTCTCCAAAATGAAGATAAAATTCTTTCTTCCGATGTCAAAGCGGAATGGATCAATCGGCTGTCTGAGGCGGGGCTTGTTTCGATTGAAGTGAGTTCTTTCGTCAACCCGAAATGGATTCCACAGCTCGCCGATGCCGAAGAGGTATTTTCCAAGATCCATAGAAAAGAAGGAGTCAAGTATGCAGCGCTTGTCCCGAACTTGAGAGGATTGGAAAGAGCGTTGAAAGCGGACGTGGACGAAATTTGTCTGTTTATGTCAGCCAGTGAAACGCATAATCAAAAAAATATAAACAAATCCATATCTGAAACTTTTCCGGTTTTAGAAGAAGTCGTGGCAGAAGCCAAATCTGCCGGAAAAACGGTGCGCGGATACGTATCCACAGTGATTGCTTGTCCGTATGAAGGGGAGATTCCGGTTTCTCAAGTCAAAAGGGTGGTAGATCGGCTTCTTGAAACGGGTGTGGATGAAATTTCTCTCGGCGATACGATTGGCGTTGGCGTACCGTCGCAAGTAGAAGCTTTGCTTTCAGAACTGTTGAAATCTTATAAAGCGGATCAGTTTGCGATGCATTTTCATGATACCCGCGGGACTGCGTTAGCCAATGTTCTCATTTCTTTGCAAATGGGGATAACCACTTTTGACAGTTCACTCGGAGGGCTGGGGGGATGTCCGTATGCCGAAGGAGCTACCGGAAATGTCGCAACGGAAGACCTGCTTTACATGCTTACGGGGATGGGGATTGAGACGGGAATTGATCGGAATCGTCTGCTTCAAGCGGCGCATTTTATAGAAGAAAAATTGGAAAAGCCGTTGTCAAGCAAACAAATGGAGTTGGCAAGACGGACGAGGAAGGAGTAAAAAAGCGATGAGTGAAATGGTTCGATGGGAACATAGGGAGAAGATAGCGATCATTATTTTAAACCGCCCGGAAGCAGCTAATGCTTTGTCAAAACAGCTGCTCAGTGAATTAAAACAGCTGCTGCAAACAATAAAAGGACAGAACGATATTCAAACGGTCATTATTACGGGAAGCGGTCCGTTTTTCTGTGCCGGCGCTGATTTGAAAGAAAGAAAAGGGATGGATGAAGAAGAAGTGAAACAGGCGGTACAACAGATACGTTCCACCATCAACGAAGTGGAAAATATTCCTCAGCCGACGATTGCCGCCATCAATGGTGCTGCGATGGGAGGAGGTTTGGAATTGGCGCTGGCATGCGATATTCGAATTGCTGCTCAAGATGCCAAACTGGGATTGACCGAGACTTCTCTCGGTATTATCCCCGGTGCGGGAGGCACTCAGCGTCTTCCAAGATTAATCGGGAAAGGAAGAGCAAAAGAATTAATCTTTGCGGCTCGTAAAATTTCGGGGGCAGAAGCCGAAACACTTGGACTGGTGGAATACGCGGTAGAAGCGGAACGAGTGCTGGAGAAGGCTTTTGAACTGGCAAAAGAATTTGTGGATAACGCTCCGCTTTCTTTACGGCAAGCCAAAATAGCCGTTAACAAAGGGATGGAAACGGACATCATGACAGGCTTAAAAATAGAAGAATTGGCTTATAACGCTCTTTTAAATAGTTCTGACCGAATAGAAGGGCTCAAAGCGTTTCAGGAAAAAAGACAACCCCGATACACGGGAAGATAAAGGAGGGTCCCCCAATGTCGGAAATAAAAGCAGCTCTTACCAACTATCATGAGATAAAAGAGGGTGTGCTAAAAGGTGGGAATGAAACATACCATCAGAAAAATAAAGCGAAAGGGAAATTATTTGTCCGTGACCGCCTCAAGCTTCTGTTCGATGAAGATATAATAGCGGAGGACGGGCTATTTGCCAATTGTCTTGCCGGTGACCTTCCGGCGGACGGAGTCGTGACGGCGATTGGAAAAATTCATGGACGCACTGTTTGCGTAATGGCCAATGATTCCACTGTGAAAGCTGGTTCATGGGGAAAAAGAACAGTGGAAAAAATCATTCGAATTCAGGAAACGGCAGAAAAGCTTCGCTGTCCGCTCATTTATTTGGTTGATTCCGCAGGAGCCCGAATTACCGACCAAATAGAGATGTTTCCTGGAAGGAGAGGAGCGGGAAGAATCTTCTACAATCAAGTAAAACTTTCAGGGAAAATTCCGCAAATCTGTCTGTTATTTGGCCCTTCGGCTGCTGGCGGCGCTTATATTCCCGCTTTTTGCGATATTGTCGTGATGGTGGATGGAAATGCCTCCATGTATTTAGGATCGCCGCGGATGGCGGAAATGGTGATCGGCGAAAAAGTGACGCTTGAACAAATGGGCGGAGCCAAAATGCATTGCAGTGTTTCGGGCTGCGGTGATGTGCTCGTAAAAACCGAAGAGGAAGCCATCGAGTTTTCCCGCCGATATTTAACATACTTCCCGGACAATTACACGCAAAAGCCGAAACGAGCCGAAAAAAAATCTCCCAAATCTTTTGATCAGTCAATCGAAGACATCATTCCAAAAAACCAGAACGCTCCTTTTGATATGTATCAGCTTATTGACCGCATTGTGGATGAAGATTCTTTTTGTGAAATCAAAAAAAGATTTGCGGCTGAACTTATTACGGGTCTTGCTCGTTTAGAAGGGCAGCCGATTGGTATTATTGCTAATCAACCGCGTGTAAAAGGCGGCGTGTTGTTTCATGATTCTGCCGACAAAGCCGCTAAGTTCATTCATTTGTGCGACGCCTTCCATATTCCGCTCTTATTCTTGGCGGACGTTCCCGGTTTCATGATTGGAACGAATGTAGAAAAAGCAGGGATTATTCGCCATGGCGCCAAAATGATCGCGGCAATGAGCGAAGCAACGGTTCCAAAAATGACTGTGATTGTCCGCAAAGCATACGGAGCCGGCCTGTATGCCATGGCGGGTCCCGCTTTTGAACCGGACTGTTGTTTAGCTTTGCCGACTGCCCAAATTGCGGTGATGGGGCCGGAAGCCGCTGTCAACGCGGTGTACGCCAATAAAATAGAAGCGATGGAACCGGAAGAAAGAGCGGCATTTGTGGAAGCAAAGCGTGAAGAATATCGAAAAGATATTGATATATACCGGTTGGCGTCTGAGTTAGTCGTGGACGATATTGTGGAGCCGAATCGACTCCGTGAAGAATTATCCCGACGTCTGGAAGTCTATATGTCCAAGTATCTAGTTTTTTCCGAGCGGAAGCACCCGGTTTATCCTGTCTGATCCAAAAGGACGAAGACAGATGATAAAAAAAGCCGTACGCAGATGAAATATTATTAGATAAAACGTATTTTCAAAACTGACAAGCGGGGACTAACCTGGCCCTGCTATTTTTGTGCGTACAGTTTTTGATAACGTCCATTGCTCTTCTGAACTTTTTGTACGAGGGAAAGGCCTCCATACAGTTGGAAAAGCAATTTGAGCATATGTTTCATGAACATGAACATTGGGCGCTTTTTTGAATAAGATAGATCAACGAGCGAAAAGGATTTGGGAAAGGCAGACGGCTGTTTATGGTCATAGTTTGAAAATCAGTAGTGCATTCTTCATGATTTTGTGACGAGGAAAGACGGAAACCGATCATGCAGAAAACGACTAAAAGGCATTATGTTTTTAAGGGGAGATGAGAACGGAGATGGAAAAATGGAAAAAACGGCTGAATTTCGCTCACAAGGTCCAGGATGATTCTTTTTGGAAATCCGTGTTTCATTCCAGAAAACATGGTCGAGAAGATGGATATTCAGATAAAGAAGAGAAAATGAACTATAATCTTTATCAATGGAACGATTTCCTTGTTCTGGAACTGGAACTCCCCGGTCTGGATCAACATGAGTTTCAAATGTGGATGGACCATCAAAATTTACTGATAAAAACAAAAACCGCCTCATGGAAAAAGAAGAAAGAACCTATCTACTTTGTAAAAAAGCGAAGAGTTATTCCCAATGAGCAGCATATTCCACTGCCTGTCCCTGTTTTCACTCAACCAGTGAACATAAGTCAAAAAAATGGGCTATGGTATTTCCGCTTTAAACCGATTCCAAAAGAAGCAAAATCATACAATACTTGGGGAACTGATTCAAAATCAAACAAGTGATGAATGTTTTTCTTCGGAAAAAATACGTCTGGATTTAAGAAAATGAAACAGAATCGTGGCCGCGTTGAAACACCGAATGGAGCGATTCATTTTTTGGTTTCTGAATCGATGGAAGAAAAGAGTCTATAATAGACATCACTCATCAATTCATTGAATATTATATATAGAAAAAAGCAAGTTTTTGACAAAAAAAATAAAGGAGGGGGGACGACCAAATATGTTCAAGTATGTCCGTGAATTTTGGAATACAACGGAAATGATTGGTTTAGGCTTATTCTTATTTCTCGGATTGAGTTTATCGGTCTTTTATATTCGCTGGCCCCTTTTATTTATTTTTTTAATTGGAATCATATTTTTCGGTATTATGGAATATGTTATTCATCGTTTTCTTTTTCACGGGTCTTTGCCGGAAAAAATAAAATTTTTACAACCTGTAAAAGACTGGCATGATCATCATCATCAACATCCGAGCGAGCTAAAAGGGATTTTGCTGCCTGCTTGGCTGACTCTTCCAATACTTTTGCTTCTGGTTCTCGCCGCTCAATTGATCATGCGGGATATCACATTTTCCATCGCATTTGTCACGGGCGTTTCGGGAACGCTGCTTTATCATCAATGGAGGCATTTTTCCGCTCATCGTCCCATTGAGCCTTTCACCCCTATCGGCAAGCGGCTGAAAGTCTATCACTTGCAGCATCACACCATTAACAAAAAATATTGGTTTGGCATAACGAATCCGCTGATGGATTTGCTGTTGGGAACGTACCGCAACCCGAAGAAACAGGCCCAAAAACAATCTTCACGACGAATGAGCCGCAGCCGAGCAACCGTTATAAAATAATTTCTTCGGAAACAAGCTTTCACCATGATCATTTTTCATGGCATCGAAAGGTCTTTCCTGTTCGGAGACGCTATGATTTGAAATAACCAGGGGCTGACTATTTAGTTGGCTCCTTTTTCCTTTTTTCTATGATCATAAAATCTCCTTCTTGACGTGATCTATTATGAAAGATAAACTTTTAACAGTGCTTACTTAAAGTAAGTAAATTAATCATGGAGGGAAGAAATATGGCAACTCATTCTACAGATTTATCTACCGTTATAAAAGAACGCCATTCCGTCAGAAAATATGATCCTAATTATAAAATTGCGAAGGAAGAAATTGAAGAAATTTTAAAGGAAGCCACTTTGGCCCCTTCGTCCAGTAATCTTCAACCATGGCGCTTTCTTGTCATTCAAGATCAAGAAACGAAAAAAGAGCTCCGCGCCATCGCCAATAACCAAGAACAAGTAGAAACATGCTCAGCCGTCATTGCGGTTTTAGGCGATACGGAAATGTATAAAAACGCCGAAAAAGTGTATCGAAGCAACTATGAAGCAGGTTATATGGATGAAGAGAGAATGAGACTCATGATCGAAAACATTAACAAACTTTATCCATCTCTGTCTGCGGAAGACCGGAAAAATATAGCTTCATTTGACGCTGGCCTTGTTTCCATGCAAATCATGCTGATTGCGAAGGCTCGTGGCTATGACACGGTTCCGATGGGCGGTTTTAATAAAAAACAATTCGTTGAAAGATTTAACATTTCCGATCGCTTCGTTCCAACGGTGTTAATTGCCTTAGGAAAAGCGGCTGCGCCTGCTTACAAAACAACAAGAATTCCTGTTGAAGATATCGTTCGCTTCTTATAAAAGTCTTCCCCCGACAGAATAACGGGGGAAGACTTTTTATTCCCCATGAAGGACAGTCAGTTCTCTTCTTCAAGACAAGCAGGACAGCAACTGTTCTTAAGCGAGGGAACACTCCCTAATCGTCTTCTTTGTTCATCCAACGATCAGTAGGCCCAAAGGTCCCACAGGTGGAAATCACTTTTTATTCCGCTTGAAAGGACATGTCAGTCTCTTTTCTAAACTATGAAAATCGGCGAAACAGTCACGGCTAAGCTTTACACCTTTAGAGAGCGTTTATACCTCAAGCATTTGGCATCCTCACCATGATTGTCATCCCTGTTTTGAATATTTATATCCATTTCAAATGAAAGTACATTCGAAATTTCGGCTTATTTTGGAAAAAGAGCATGATTTATAGGCCGTGATCCCATAATTTCATGATCATTTTTCTTTCTCAAAAAGAAGTCACTTAGTCATAGTTCAGCAAATTCACGTTATGTGCTATCATAAAAAGCGGGAAATCGGACATGCAACAAACTTGAAATGAAATCAAAAAGAAATGGATGCAATCACCATCCGGATCATGATTTTGTATAAGTTTAAAAATAGCTGAAACATTGTTTTTAAAATGCTTTTTATTACTCATGTTGTCATTATGGAGAGAGACTTTCGTTATTTATCTTCAAAACTGTTGGATTTGAAACATTTTTCTATTGTGAAATCAATCTGAAAAGGTATAATGTTAGAGGTATATTGTAATTTTCTATGGGAAGAGGAGACATGGATGACTTCTCAAAATCAATCGCAAAGCCGTATTGATTATGGTCTTGTATTCATTTTGCTGTTGTTGTTGATCACTAGTTTAGTTGCGATTTACAGTGCGCAGTCAACTGGTCAATATAAAGAAAATTTCGTTGTCAAACAAATCATGTGGTATGGTGTCGGTATTGGCATCATTGCGTTAGTAATCCGCGTCGATGCCGATCAATGGATGAAGCTTTCATGGTTTACTTATGGTTTAGGAATATTGCTGTTGGCTTTTTTAATCGTGGCGCCTGCCAGCATCGCTCCCGTCATCAATGGGGCAAAAAGCTGGTACAAAGTTCCTGCCATGGGTTCGTTGCAGCCGTCCGAATTTGAAAAAGTGTTTTTGATTCTTGTGTTGTCTAGAATCATGGTTGAGCACCATCAAAAAAATCCCGTGAAAACAATCGAATCGGATTTTTGGCTCTTGATCAAGATGGGGTTGGCTACCTTGCTGCCGCTTTTTCTTGTGATGCAGCAGCCCGATTTGGGAACATCGCTCGTGTTAATTGCGATCCTGCTTGGAATGATTTTTGTCTCAGGAATTACGTGGAAAATCTTAGTTCCTTTATTCGGATCAGCTGCTGCGTTGGCCATTGGCATTTTCTATATGGTGCTGTGGCATCCGAAAATATTGGAAAAATATTTGGGAGTTAAACAGTACCAGTTTGGGCGGATCTATTCTTGGTTGGATCCTTACAATTATCAAAGTTCGTCCGGATATCATTTAACCCGTTCCCTGTTGGCCATCGGCTCAGGACAAACATTGGGAAAGGGTTTCGGCCAGCGGGATATTTATTTGCCTGAAAGCCACACTGATTTTATATTCAGTATTATTGGCGAAGAATTCGGGTTTCTGGGCGCTAGTGTAGTCATCAGCTTATTTTTCCTGCTCGTTTACCATTTGACGAAAATAGCGCTTCAAACGAAAAATCCGTTTTATTCTTATATGTGCGCCGGCATTATTTCCATGATTACTTTCCATGTGTTCCAAAACATTGGAATGACTGTCGGGCTCCTTCCGATAACGGGAATTCCTCTTCCGTTTGTTAGTTATGGAGGAAGTTCGTTAATGGGAAATATGCTGGCGATAGGTCTGGTTTTTTCTGTGTATTACCATGAAAGAAGATTTATGTTTTCTTCCTATTAGATTTTGAAAAAAGGCGTTTTCCAAGGTCTTCGAATCTTGGAAAACGCCTTTTTTCGTCGTCCTAGTATCCTTTGTGATGAGTCGTGTCCAGTTTTCTTTTTATTTTCAATAACGGAAGAATTTCCGCAATAATGAGCGAGAGGACGAGCAGTGAAGCAATTAACCCGATCACCCCGATCCATCCGAATCGACTCCAAAATGTGCCGCCCGTTGTACCGACGATGCTTGAGCCAGTATAATAAAACAACAAATATAAAGACGATGCTTGAGCTTTAAAGTTTAGAGCTCTTTGGCCAACCCATCCGCTCGCGATCGAATGTCCGCCAAAAAATCCAAATGTAAACAAAGCTACGCCCACGAGCTTAACCACCAGTATACTGTTGATCGTCACAATTCCCCCGAGAAGCATAATGCCAATGCTTGCGACAAGAGCTTTCGGCTTGCCAAAACGATCGGCCATTCGTCCCATAAATGTAGAACTGAATGTTCCTACCAAGTATATGAAAAAAATAAGTCCGACAATCGTTTGGCTCAAATGGTAAGGTTCACCCATTAACGGATAGTCGATATAGTTATATAATGTAACAAAACTTCCCATTAACAGGAAGCCCAGACTGAAAAGACAAAGCAGTCCGGGGTCTCTTAAACTTTGGCCAAGAGAGGAAAACAGCTTTCTTAAACTGGCTTTTTGAGCATGAAAATGACGAGAATCCGGAAGGGACTTCCAAAACCAAGCACTGACAAGAAGAGACAGGAAGGCGATGGCGCTTAAAGCAACATGCCAAGAAAACCAATCCGTCAGAGCATCTACGACCACGCGGGAAACCATACCGCCGATGGATGTTCCGCTTACGTACATCCCCATTGCGGTGCCTAGGTTTTTAGGGTGGAATTCTTCATTGATGTAGGTCATCGCAATGCTTGGAAATCCCGCTAAGGCAATGCCCATAATCGCTCTTGCCGTTAATAAAAACCAAAAATTTTGACTGAAAGCTGTGACGGCTGCACAAATGGAAGAAAACAGCAAAGAGGCCACCATGATTTTTTTTCTTCCGACTGCATCGGATAAGGCGGAAACGAGAATCATCGAAACAGCCAACAAGCCGGTTGTAAGGGAAAGAGACAGGCTTGCTCGAGCCGGACTTACATCAAATTCTTTTGAAAAAGTGGAGATCAACGGTTGGACGCTATACATCACGGCGAATGTAACAAAACTTCCTAAAAACAGGGAGAGAATCGTTTTTGAATATAATTTGCTCCCCTTTTCGATATATTCCATTGCTTTTACACCCTTTGCATTTGGAACACCAATCTGTTCCAGGTTTCTCTATTATTGTAACTCAAATTTTCCACTTTGATTGGAAAAAGATAATATAATGAAAATAGCAAAGATACAACGGGAGGAAACAATTTTGGAGTTTAAAAAAATAAAGCCGAAAAAAATATATGAAGAAGTGGCGAATGTCCTTTTAGAAATGATCCGCAACGGTGAGTTAAAACCGGGTGATAAATTACAATCGGTTCAGGCATTAGCCGAAAACTTTCAAGTGGGGCGCTCCGCCATTCGCGAGGCTCTTACTTCTCTGCGCGCAATGGGTGTCGTAGAAATGAGGCAGGGAGAGGGCACTTTTGTGAAAGAATTCAATCCGGATGGCATTATGTACCCTCTTTCGCAAGCGTATTTAATGAGTGATGAACAGATTGAGCAATTGCTGGAAATGAGAAAAATTTTGGAAACCGGAATAGTCGCCGCCGCTGCTGTTAAGCGGACAGACAGCGATTTGCGCCAAATTGGCGAGACCTTAGCCGAAATGAAAAAAGCGGTGGGGAATGAGGAATTGGGTGAAAAGGCGGATTTAGACTTTCATATGGCCATTGCTAAAGCTACGCAAAATCATTTGCTTGTTCGATTAATGCACCATGTTTCCGACTTAATGGCAGAAGCGATGAAAGAGACTCGCCGGTTGCTCCTTTATTCTGAGGACGCTACAATGGAGAAATTAAACGAGGAACATGAAAGAATCTATCAGGCTATTGTCGAACGTGATAAGGAAGCCGCACGAAAAGCGATGCTAAAGCATTTAGAAGGTGTAGAGCAAGTCTTGATGGAAGCCTTTGCTGATGAGAAGAAGAAAAACGAAATGTGAAAAGGGCAAGCCTTTTACATATAAAAAATATTGTTATAAGTTTGTGATGATAGGGCATTGACATGGAAGATAAAAGGTAGTATCGGGCTTTGATTTAGAAAGCAGCAGCAGGAAATGAACTACCTGTCATCTTCCATGGCGTGCTTGTGGAGTCATCATTATACATATATTTTGGCCATGAAAGCCATAAAAAGCCCCTTTATAAGACAACTCTTATCATTTTTCTTGACCCGACTCAATTTTGATCTTATGGATTGTCCTTGAAAGAATTAAAAAATTTTTTTGAATATTGTACTGATTTTGACATAATTATAGTTATGATATACTATATATCATAAGGTCATCAGATGACCAGTTCTTTAAAGAAGCGATTAGAAAAAGAAGGTGGAACCATTGAAAGTCAGTTTATTTGTTACTTGTCTGGTCGATCTGTTTAAGACGAATGTAGGAAAAGCAACGGTAGAATTGCTGGAACATTTAGGATGTGAAGTTGATTTTCCGGAAAGTCAGATTTGCTGCGGCCAGCCCTCTTACAACAGCGGGTATGTTGAAGAAACGAAGGATGCCATGAAACATATGATTAAGACGTTTGAACATTCAGAGTATGTTGTCGCTCCGTCTGGTTCATGCGCTTTTATGTTTAAGGAATATCCTCATATTTTTAAGGACGATCCAATATGGGAGCCAAAGGCAAGAGAATTGGCCGATAAAACATACGAATTGACACAATTTATTGTCGAAGTTCTTGGTGTCGAAGATGTGGGAGCGAAAATGGAAGGGAAAGCCACTTATCATACTTCCTGTCATATGACCCGTCTTTTGGGGGTGAAGGAAGCGCCGATAAAGTTATTGCGTAACGTGAAAGGACTGGAATTTACACCGTTGCCGGGCGCTCATTTGTGCTGCGGATTTGGTGGAACGTTTTCAGTCAAGATGGGACCGATCTCCGAGCAAATGGTCGATGAAAAAGTTTCAAATGTGGAAAGCACGGGCGCGGATTATTTGATCAGCGCTGACTGCGGTTGTTTGATGAATATCGGGGGACGTATGGAACGTCAAGGAAAACCGATTCGAGTCATGCATATTGCGGAAGTCTTAAACCATAGAGGGTAAAAGAAAAGAGGGGAGAAATCTTGTCGATCAAAATTGGAGTGGGAGACTTTAAAGAACGTGTTCATGAGGAACTGAATAATGAGTTTATGCGCGGCGCGGTTCGTGGCGCTCAAGAACGGCTTCGCATAAAACGTCTGGATGAAGCGGAACAACTTGGAAATTGGGAAGAATGGCGTTCTTTAGGAGAGGAAATTCGTCAGCATGTATTAAATCATTTAGATTATTATCTTTATGAATTAAGCGAAAATGTAGCGAAAAGAGGCGGTCATGTCTTTTTTGCCCGAACGTCGGAAGAAGCTTCTCAATACGTAAAAGAAGTGGTTCAGAAGAAAAAGGCTAAAAAAGTGGTGAAATCCAAGTCGATGGTCACGGAAGAAATTAATTTAAATTCATATTTGGAAGAAGCGGGCTGCGAAGTGATAGAGACGGATCTCGGCGAGTACATTTTGCAAGTGGACGAAGATCACCCATCCCATATCGTCGCTCCGGCTCTTCATAAAAATAAGAATCAAATTCGGGAAGTATTCAAAGAAAAGCTTCACTATTCCAATACGGAAAAGCCTGAGGAAATCACCGCTTTTGTAAGAAAACATCTTCGAAACGAGTTTTTAACAGCCGATGTAGGGATTACCGGATGCAATTTTGCGATTGCCGAAACGGGTTCGATTACCCTCGTGACGAATGAAGGAAACGCTGACCTTGTCATGTCTATTCCCAAAACTCATATTGCCGTGATGGGAATGGAACGAATTGTTCCAACTTTCGAGGAAATGGAAGTTCTTGTAAGTCTGCTTTGCCGAAGTGCCGTTGGACATAAGCTAACCAGCTATGTGACGGCCATTACGGGTCCGAGAGAAGAAGGTGAAGCGGATGGACCGGAGGAATTTCATCTTGTCATCGTGGATAATGGTCGATCGGATATTTTAGGAACGGAATTTCAGCCGGTGCTTCAGTGCATTCGCTGCGCTGCTTGTATCAATGTATGTCCGGTGTATCGACATATCGGTGGACATTCTTACGGCTCCATCTATCCCGGACCGATTGGCGCTGTTCTTTCCCCACTATTGGGCGGATATGAGGAATATAAAGAACTTCCCTATGCTTCCTCGCTGTGCGGAGCTTGTACAGAAGCATGCCCCGTGAAAATTCCTTTGCATGAGCTGCTTCTGAAACATCGGCAAGTCATTGTGGAAAGAGAAGGGAAAGCGCCTTTTTCGGAAAAAATCATGATGAAAGCCTTCGGGCTGGGAGCTTCCTCCGATATGTTGTATGGTTTGGGATCGAGAGCGGCTCATTCCGCTTTGAAACCGTTCACAAAAAACGCGCGTATTTCCAAGGGGCCCGGACCGTTAAAGGCATGGACGAAAATACGTGAATTTCCGGCTCCTGAGAAAGAACGTTTCCGAGATTGGTTTAAAAATCGGGAAGGTGGGAAGCAATCATGACGGGAATGATTCAAAATCGAACCTCGTTTTTGAAAAATATAGCTGAAAAATTGGGGCGAAACCCGATAACGAAGGGGGTGCATCGTCCGTCTTACAAGCATACGCCACAATATGAAGTGCTGAAAACAGCTACCCGAGATGAGCTTGTTTCGGTTTTGGCCAGTCAATGTTCGAATATCCATGTTCAATTGATGGAAACAACGGCAGATCATCTTGCTGAACAAGTCAAAGCGGCTGTTCGATCATACGGAGGAGGGCCCGTATCCGTTTGGAAAGATGAGCGCTATGCCGAATACGGCCTCACCGACTTGGTGGAAAAAGAATGGCCTCATGAACAGACATTGGTCCATGTTTGGAATGATGATCTGGGAGAAGAAAACATCCGTTTAAGCGAGAAAGCCAATGTGTCGATCGTTTTTAGCGATATCACGCTGGCGGAATCCGGGACGGTCGTATTGTTTACGGGAAAGAACAAAGGACGGTCCATGACATTGCTGCCGAAACACTTTATTGCTTTGATCCCGCAAAGCACTCTTGTCCCAAGAATGACACAGGCCGCTCAAATCATCCGTGAAAAAATCAAAAAAGGTGAAGCCATTCCTTCTTGCATTCAATTTATTACCGGTCCGAGCAACTCTGCCGATATCGAGTTAAGTACGGTTTATGGAGTCCACGGACCAGTGAAGGCTACGTATATTGTCATCAGCGACCGGTAAAGCATTAGAGCCTGTCCTCTCCTCTCCAAATGGTATTTATTCAGAGGAAGAGATCAGGCTCTTTCTTTAGGCCTCTTTTTATTGAGATGGATTGTTGTACGGAAATTGGCTGGAGTAGCTTTGATGCTGCTGATAAGATTGCTGGATTTTTTGTTGGTCGGCGGCCTCTAATGAATACCAGCCTTTTTGAAACATTTTTAAAAATATATCTCTTTGAGCATTTTGTGTTTCTGTAAGAATGTTTTGCAAATCCCGACGGAGCGGATCAATCGAAATTTCGTTCAATGCAACAGCATACGAAGTAGTCATGTACTTTTCGGTTGCCAGCATATCTTGAATAAAATCGCGATCGTTCATTTGCGGGGTTTCCGGCACCTGTATTTTTGGATTTTGGATTTTTTGCTGTTGATTTTGCATTTCCATCTTGTTTCCCCTTTCCATCATTGCTGCATCCCGTTATTTGGTGATTGCAAATGCGACAAAATAGTTTGATAATGACGCTGATGCATTTGACCGTATGAATCTAAAGCAGATTTGATTTCCGGGTCTTGGCAATTTTGGGCGGCGAAATGAGCCTTTTTCATGGCTAATAAATTCCATGAAAGCATATCATTCACGTAAGAGAGATCTTTTGTCGTCATCACCGGCGGCGAAGACATGAAAGATTGCGGATTATTGGAATATGGTTGCTGCATTTGGTTCCCTCCTTTTTCCCTCTTAGCTTGTCTTTCTCCAGTAAAATTATGCAAATCGGAGCGTTTTTTGAATATATTTTTAAAAACAGGAAATGAAAAGACGAAAGTCTAAAGGCGATCGTGGAACTACACTTTGAAACGTCCGTGTTTTCCTTCGGTAGTTTAAGATTTACGAAAAAAGGGGGAATACGATGGAGAAAATGATGCGAAATTTCTTTTTATTTCTTTCAAGAAATCGTTCATTCACAAAGATTGCCCAAAAATATGGCTTGAAATTCGGTGCATCCCGTTTTGTCGCCGGGGAAACACTCCATCAGGCAGTCAAAGTGATTCAAGATTTAAATCAAAAAGGTTTAAGCGTTACAGTCGATTATTTGGGTGAGTTTGTGGAAAATGAAAAAGAAGCAGCAGAAATGGCGAATCAAGCCATTCGTACGATTGAGGCCATAGGGAAAGAATCATTAGATGCCGAGGTTTCCTTAAAACTGACGTCGTTAGGAAGCGACATATCTGAACAAACGGTAATGAGCAATATGCGCCGCATTTTGGAGGCGGCAAAAGAACGGTTTGTATTTGTGACCATTGATATGGAAGACTTTTCACGCTGTGAAAACACTCTTTCTGTCTATAAACAGTTAAAAACAGAGTATCCGCAATTGGGGACCGTCATCCAAGCGTATCTATATCGATCCGAAAAAGACATTGACGATCTTGCATCTTTCTCCCCTCATCTTCGACTGGTAAAAGGGGCATACAAAGAACCGGCTTCTGTAGCGTTTCCAAAGAAAACAGATGTGGATGAAAATTATAAAAAACTGGTGAAGAAGCTTTTGTTGAACGGATTTTATACAGCTGTTGCCACTCATGATGATGCTATGATTGACTACACGAAAAAGCTTGTAAAAGAGTACAAGATTTCAAATGAACAATTTGAATTTCAAATGTTGTACGGCATCAGACCGGAAAAGCAGCTTGAATTGGTTGTAGAGGGATATAAAATGCGTGTATATGTACCGTATGGATCGGATTGGTACGGATATTTCATGCGTCGACTGGCGGAACGTCCCGCCAATGTTGGTTTTGTTCTCAAAGGAATGGTCAAAAAATAATGGAAAAACGGGATTGGCTTTGTTCTTTTAGCAGAATCTCGATAACGGCCGCCGTAGTTATTCACGCAATCATTTGCCTTAATGAACAGAGCAAGTGAGTCCTTTCGCAGTATTCAAAATTTATTTTATTTCCGCAGACTATTTTCATTCCTTTTTTTAAAAGTAAAATCGAAAAGAAATGAATAATATGAAACACTTGATCGTCCACTTAAACAAGTAAAAAATTCATCTATTTTGTGCTGATTATTTATTGAAAAATTTAGAATATTCATATATAGTGGAAATAGAAAAATGAATGACTATTCATTCAAAAAAGTGAAGGGGGAAATAGTTTTGGTATTACAAATCAAAAAGGCGGCTGTACTAGGATCCGGAGTTATGGGATCAGGAATTGCTGCCCATTTAGCCAATATTGGGCTGCCTACATTATTGTTAGATATTGTTCCTCGCGAACTGACAGAAGAAGAAAAAGCAAAAGGATTGACCCTTGCAGATAAGAAAGTCCGCAACCGCCTTGCAAGCGACGCTTTAAAAAAGCTTTTAAAACAAAAGCCCTCCCCGCTCACTTCTAAGAACAACTTAAATCTCATTGAAGCAGGAAATTTGGAGGATGATTTAGAAAGACTCTCTGAATGCGACTGGATTATCGAAGTTGTGGTGGAAAGATTGGACGTAAAAAAACAAGTATTAGAAAAAATTGATCAATATCGTAAACATGGAAGCATTGTCAGTTCCAATACTTCCGGCATTTCCATCGAAGCTATGGCAGAAGGCCGTTCCGCCGATTTTAAAAAGCATTTTTTAGGAACTCATTTCTTTAACCCCCCTCGTTATTTGAAGCTGTTGGAAGTGATTCCGACAAAAGATACCGATCCTGAAATTGTGCAATTTATAAAGCAATTCGGAGAAGAAACATTAGGAAAAGGGGTGGTAGTAGCCAAAGACACGCCCAATTTTATTGCGAACCGCATTGGCACTTACGGACTGCTCGTAGCTGTTCATGAAATGAAAAAAGCAGGTTTATCGGTTGGAGAAGTCGACTCGATCACCGGACCGTTAATCGGCCGCCCCAAAAGTGCTACTTTCCGTACGCTCGATGTAGTGGGGCTCGATACATTTGTGCATGTGGCCAACAATGTGTATGAAAAAGTCGAAGGAAAAGAAAAAGACGCATTTGAAGTGCCTGATTTTATGAATGAAATGCTGAAAAAAGGAAAACTTGGCGCTAAAACCGGGCAAGGTTTTTTTGTTAAAAAAGGAAAAGAAATACTCGAACTCAATCTGGAAACGCTGGAATATGAACCGAGAAAGTCTTTAAAAACACCTACGGTAGAAAAAGCGAAGCAATTAAAAGGAACGGCAGAAAAAATGAAAGCGCTTATTTATGCGGATGATCAGGCCGGCACTTTTCTATGGAACGTGCTTGCTTCTACGTTAATCTATTCTGCCAAACTGCTAGGCGAAATCGCTGATACGATCGTGGCGATCGACAATGCTATGAAATGGGGATTTGGCTGGGAATACGGGCCATTTGAAACATGGGATGCGATCGGAACGGAAACGTCGGTTCAAAAAATGGTATCGGAAGGAATGGACGTTCCCTCATGGGTAAAAGACATGATCGCCTCAGGCAATAAAACTTTTTATAAAGAGGAACAAGGAGAACGATATTTCTATCATAACGGCCGCTACGAAAAGGTTTCAGTGCATCCGAAAGTGATCGATTTGAAAAGCTTGAAAAAACAAGGAAAAGTCATCAAATCCAACAACGGTGCAAGTCTGATTGATTTGGGCGACGAAGTGGCATTGCTTGAATTTCATTCGCCAAACAATGCGATTGGTCCGGACATTGTGGAAATGATCTATTATTCGATTGATGAAGTGGAAAAAAACTATAAAGGACTTGTGATCGGAAATCAAGGGAAAAACTTCTGCGTGGGAGCCAATCTTGCCATGATGCTGACGGAAGCACAAGACGACAATCTGTTTGAACTCGATTTTATCATCCATCAATTCCAGCAAGCGACACTAAAAATTAAATACAGCAGCAAGCCGGTAGTAGCGGCTCCTTTTGGAATGACATTGGGCGGCGGCGCGGAAGTTTGTTTGCCGGCGGCGCGTATTCAAGCTGCCGCTGAAACGTATATGGGGCTTGTAGAAGTTGGGGTCGGCTTAATTCCGGGAGGCGGCGGAACAAAGGAATTATATTGGAAACATTTATCCAATTTGCCAAGCGGTGTCGATTTTGATTTGCAAAAAATCGCCAATAAAGTTTTTGAAACCATTGCGATGGCGAAAGTGTCTTCTTCCGGTGAAGAAGCCCGCGAAAACAACTTCTTATCGAATGCGGACGGGGTCAGCGTCAATCGTGATCATCAATTGTACGATGCAAAGCAAGTGGTGCTTTCCCTTTATGAACAAGGATACCGTCCGCCGACCAGGAAAAAAGTGCCCGTTGTAGGAGAAACCGGTTATGCGATGTTGCTCTTGGCGGCTCAATCGATGTTTGAATCAGGATATATTTCCCAATATGATCGCCACATTGCCAAAAAGCTGGCATATGTCATTGCCGGAGGAAAACTGCCGTACGGAACGGAAGTAGATGAACAGTATTTGCTTGATTTAGAAAGAGAGGCTTTCTTGAGCTTGATTGCTGAGCCGAAATCCCAGCAGCGCATGCAGCACATGCTTGTAAAAGGCAAACCGCTGCGCAACTGACTTTTTTGGAGGCGAATCTTTTTGCTAGTCCGCTGGAACAAGAGAGTGAAAAAAACAATGTTGAAGGAGGAAGTTTTATGCGAGAAGCGGTCATCGTTGCCGGTGCGCGTACGCCAGTGGGAAAAGCCAAAAAAGGAACATTGGCAACGGTACGTCCGGATGATCTAGGAGCGCTGGTAGTGAAAGAAACGTTAAAAAGAGCAGGCAATTACGAAGGGAACATCGATGATTTAATTATCGGCTGTGCCATGCCGGAAGCAGAGCAAGGACAAAATGTGGCTAGGAATATTGGAGCTCTTGCCGGCCTTCCGCACACCGTTCCGGCAATCACGATCAATCGCTTTTGTTCGTCCGGTTTACAAGCCATTGCTTTTGCGGCCGAAAAAATTATGGTTGGTCATGCGGATACGATCATCGCCGGAGGAACTGAATCGATGAGCATGGTGCCGATGATGGGGCATGTGGTCAGACCGAATGCAAAATTAGCCGAAACGGCGCCGGAATATTACATGAGCATGGGGCATACCGCTGAACAAGTAGCGAAAAAATTTGGCGTCACTCGCGAAGATCAGGATGCTTTTGCCGTTAGAAGCCATCAGCGTGCCGCCAAAGCGATTGCTTCAGGGAAATTTGATGATGAAATCGTGCCGGTTGAAGCGACAGTCCGTTCAGTCGGACCGGACCATCGGCTGGTGGAAAAAACAGTCACTTTAACGAAAGATGAAGGAGTTCGCCCGAATACCAACATGGAAGTACTCGCCCAATTGCGTCCTGCCTTTTCGGCCAATGGTACGGTAACGGCCGGAAATGCTTCGCAAACGAGCGACGGAGCAGCGGCGGTTATGGTGATGGATCGCGAAAAAGCGGAATCACTCGGTCTGAAACCGATGGCGAAGTTTCGTTCGTTCGCAGTAGGTGGTGTACCTCCGGAAATTATGGGGATCGGCCCTGTCGTTGCGGTTCCGAAAGCATTGAAATTGGCAGGACTGGAAGTGTCGGATATAGGGCTGTTTGAATTGAATGAAGCCTTTGCTTCCCAATCGATTCAAGTTATACGCGAACTGAACCTTGATGAAGAAAAAGTGAACGTCAATGGAGGTGCAATTGCTCTGGGCCATCCGCTCGGTTGCACAGGAGCCAAACTTACCCTTACTCTCCTGCACGAAATGAAGCGCCGGAACGTCCAATTTGGCGTCGTTACGATGTGCATCGGCGGGGGCATGGGTGCTGCCGGAGTTTTTGAATTGATAGATTGATAGGATGAGTGATCCCGAAAAAGAATGGAAAGACTAGCAGGATATGTTATGAGAAGAACAAAATCGAAACGGCTTCGTCAAATGAAAAATGAATAGGAGGAAGAAAGATGTCAAACCAAACAGATCGTGCCATTATAAAAGGCGGAAGCTTTTTAACGGATGAAATAGATGCAAGTCAAGTATTTACACCGGAAGATTTCACGGAAGAACAAAAGATGATTGCCAAAACAACGGAAGACTATGTGGCCAATGAAGTACTGCCTCAACTGGACTACTTGGAAAAGCATGAATTTGACCGTTCCGTCCAATTAATGAGAAAAGCGGGCGAGTTAGGCTTATTAAGTGCCGATGTTCCGGAAGAATATGGCGGTTTAGGGCTGGACAAAATCAGCTCTGCTTTGATCACGGAAAAAATGGCAGGTGCCGGCGGATTTTCCATTACTCACGGAGCTCATGTCGGCATTGGATCTTTGCCCATCGTATTATTCGGAAATGAAGAACAAAAACAAAAGTACTTGCCGAAATTGGCAACCGGTGAAAAAATCGCTGCTTATGCGTTAACGGAGCCTTCCTCCGGTTCGGATGCATTAGGTGCGAAAACGACTGCCAAGTTAAACGAATCGGGTACGCACTATATTTTAAACGGGGAGAAACAATGGATTACCAACTCCGGATTTGCCGATGTCTTTGTCGTTTATGCCAAAATTGACGGAGAACATTTCTCGGCTTTTATCGTGGAGCGTGATTTTCCGGGCGTTTCGACAGGGCCGGAAGAAAACAAGATGGGGATTAAAAGTTCATCCACCAGGACGCTGATCCTTCAAGATGCGGAAGTTCCGGTGGAAAATTTGCTTGGGGAAGCGGGCAAAGGCCACAAAATTGCCTTTAATATATTGAATATCGGCCGGTATAAATTGGGCGTCGGCACTGTCGGTTCTTCCAAGCGTGTACTGGAAATCACCATTCCGTACGTGAACCAACGTCGGCAATTCAATACACCGATCTCACAATTTCGTTTAACACAAGAAAAGCTTGCTACTATGGCTTCCAAAATTTATGCGAATGAAAGTTCCATTTACCGCACTGTCGGGTTATTTGACAAAGCGATGGGCGAGCTGTCGGAAGAAGAAGCAAAAGACGGAAAAGCGATTGCTGCTTCGATTTCGGAATATGCCATCGAGTGCTCGATTGGAAAATTTTTTGGTTCGGAAGTGCTCGATTACGTGGTAGATGAAGGATTGCAGCTGCACGGCGGCTACGGTTTTATGGAAGAATACGAAATTTCTAGAGCTTACCGTGATTCCCGCATTAACCGTATTTTTGAAGGGACAAACGAAATCAATCGTTTACTAGTGCCGAATACGTTTTTAAGAAAAGCGCTGAAAGGCGAATTGCCTTTGCTTCAAAAGGCGCAAGACCTGCAAAAAGAGCTGATCGTGCTGGCGCCGGAAGATCCGGGATCAGAACCGCTCGCGCGTGAACGATATTTATTAAGAAATGCGAGAAAAGCTGCATTGCTTGTATCCGGGCTTGCTGTGCAAACATTTGGCAAAGAGCTTGCGAACGAACAAGAAATCTTGGTGAATATTGCGGACATAGCCGCCAATATTTATGTAATGGAATCATCGATTTTGAGAACTCAAAAGGCATTGGACAGTACCGGCCTTGAAAAGAACAAGCAAAAGCTGCTTTACACAGAAATTTTTTGCCAAGAAGCGTTTGCTCAAATCGAACAAGATGCGAAGGAAACTGTTGCGGCAGTACAAGAAGGCGATGCGCTGCGCGTGACGCTTTCTGCCCTCCGAAAACTTACGCGTCATACGCCTGTCAACATCATTGCGAAAAAACGTGAAGCAGCGGCCAAGCTGATCGAGTCAGAACGATATATTGTGTAAGAAATAGAAATGGATGAGGCGGACAACGATGTCGGCCTCTTTGTTTTCTCTCGAGATTATTTTAAAATAAAGAGGAATTTTACTGTATTTGTCGAACTAAAAAAGGGAAAACTCGCAAAAGCAGCAGAATCTTTTATAAAAGGTGATCACATGAACGTAACATTTTATTGGTATCCGAAATGTGCAACATGTCGAAAAGCAAAGAAGTGGCTTGAAGATCATCAAATTGATTTTCAAGAGATACATATTGTCGATAACCCTCCATCGAAAGAGGAGCTGGAAACGCTTTGGCGCAAGAGCGGATTGGAATTAAAAAAATTTTTTAATACGAGTGGGAGAAAGTACAGAGAACTAGGAGTTAAAGACCGTTTGAAAACGGCTTCGGAAGATGAACTTCTTGAATTGCTTGCTTCCGACGGCATGTTAATCAAACGCCCGATCGTGACGGATGGTACGCGTGTCACAGTTGGGTTTCATGAAGATGAATTTGAGAAAATATGGCTGAATAGATAAGGGTGTTTTCTTGCTTTTAGCAATGGAAATAAGTTAATGTAAATTATGAAAATATTGAGAGTGGAGGGATTTTCATGAGTTCGCCGAAAGAACTGAGGTACTCGGAAGAACACGAATGGGTAAAAGTAGAAGGGGACAAAGTGCGCATCGGGATTACGGATTTCGCTCAATCGGAATTAGGGGATATTGTATTTGTTGAACTGCCTGAAGTAGGAACGGAAATTAAATCAGACGAACCGTTTGGCAGTGTGGAATCCGTTAAAACCGTTTCTGAGCTCTATGCTCCTATCAGCGGGAAAATAGTGGAAGTCAATGAAGAATTGAACGACAATCCGGAGTATGTGAACGAATCCCCTTATGAAAAAGCTTGGATGATCGTGGTGGAACCTAGCGATATCAGCCAAGTAGATCAACTGTTGACGGCTGAACAATACGATGAAATGACTAGCGAAGACTAGTATGGCCCCCTGGGTGCTCCCTGGGGGTTTTTTCTATGTTTAAGTAGAGGCTTTTTGCTTTGAAATGGATCGCAAACATGGGACAATGAATGAAGAAAGAAATCAGGCAAGGATGGATAAAGATGAATGGGACGGATAAAGTGATTATTGTGGAAGGAACGTCGGATAAGAGAAAAATTCAAGCGATTATTAAGGAGCCGGTAGAGATTATTTGCACGAATGGAACGATCGGCCTCAGCAAAATGGATGATCTTGTCGATCGACTTTATGGCCGCGATGTGTATATTCTGGTGGATGCTGATACCGCCGGGGAAAAGCTGAGAAAGATGTTTAAACGAGAATTTCCCGAAGCCAGGCATCTTTATGTTGATCGAGCTTTTACGGAGGTCGAAAATACCCCTTTTCGGTATCTAGCCGCCATTTTACTTAGCGCCGGTATCGACATCGATACGAAGTATATTGAAAAGGATGATGAAAGTGGTATCTGATTGGACACAACAACCTCTCCATGAACAAATTTCCGAAACAGGCAAAACGGTATTATATTTTTATACTCCTTTATGCGGAACATGCGCGGTGGCAGGAAAAATGGTGGATGTGATTGAAAAGCTTTTTCCTGATTGCACTTTTGCCAAAGCGGATATCAATTATCATGAGGATTTTGCTCATCAATATGAAATTGAAAGCGTTCCTTGCCTGATGATTTTTGATAAAAAAGAATTAAAAGACAAAATTTATGCCTTTCATTCTGTACCTTTTCTATATGAAAAATTATCTCAATATCAAGCGGGGTAAAGGCATCCTTATGGGCCTTTATCCCGCTGTTATTTTGTGGATGTCCATTTTTGTCATTCAGCAATTCCATTCAGGCAGCGTTTCTAAGTGAAAAATGATTTTAGCCAATGATTGGCTTTCGTGTTTCGCCAACTTGCAAAAATGACATATTTCTTGGGAAATAATTCAAGAAACGTCCTTTTATTTGAAAAAGAGCGGTCGAATGTGAAGAAATGGGTGGAATTTGTCAAAGGGTTTTTCTTTATCTGTCGAATCCTTTTTAAAGGGAATTCACCTGAAAAATGGAACTATGTACAGTAAACATTCAGGTGAAGGGATGAGAAGATGGACAAGTTATTCGCAAGGATTCAAAGGGAATGTTTCGAACGAAAACATCTTTTCCCGATTCTTCCTTCTAATCCACTGACCGTTCTTTTTGATTCAAACGATGAAACATGGATGTTTTCTTTGTCCAAAAGCCAAATGGATTGGAAAAAAGGAACGATTTCAAGCCCGCACTTACATCTTTGCGGGACGGACGAGATTTTTCGAAATATTTTGTTGGGGGAAGAGAGATTGTTAACAGCTGTCAAAAGAAAAGACGTGAGCATATTTGGATCCTTTCGTTTGCAGCTGCAGCTGGAAGCTATTTTGTGGTTATGTAAGGAACGGGAAGAAACCGTCGTATTAGGTAGATTAGGATGAAAGTAACATATTTCTATCAGTATGAGTAAAATTATTATGGGCAAAATTTAACCCCCTCATTTGTTGAGGGAACGTTAGAACGCTCAACAAATGAGGGGGCCACCAAGCGAAAGCGCGGTAGTTAATAAGCAAATAACATGAAAAAGAGGGTTACTCCTTGGTAG
>Ga0207866_1000529_pt1 | contig 54275 bp, 49 predicted proteins | sample HigsolmetaAR203D_FD_184835 | JGI IMG/M metagenome (GOLD analysis project Ga0207866, IMG submission 184835) | Ionic liquid and high solid enriched microbial communities from the Joint BioEnergy Institute, USA - AR20-3-D (SPAdes) (version 2) ...
TCAACATTCGCGGGAACAGCTACCGCCTCAAGGACAAAGTAAAAACCGGAATCTATTCGACACCAGGCACACAGGTGGGTCAATTTTATTCCGGCGCTGGTGGGTCAAATGAATTCCGGCGTTGACATTCATACGCTGTGAAAAACAAGGACTAAAAGTGATATACGGGGCGTCATGAAGATATACCAAGGGATTATAAGAGACAAGCCTATAAACTCGCAAAAAATCAAACAGGGATAGAAATCAGAGGTGGCTCTGAACACTTATATACTGTTGTATCCAAAAGCGTGGTTGTCTAACTTATTAGTTCATAATAACGATTTGTATGAAATGATTCTTTCTGCATTAAATGACTCGGCAGATATGATTATTAGAGAACAATCACGAATCTACTCGGGAGGCCTTCATAAACTTGAACCCAATGAACTAAAACAAATGCCAATTATGAACTTACCTGAAGAAGTAATTAAAGCATATTTAGAAAAAAACAACAGCTTAACTTTTTTTGAATGAGAAACTTAGTATTTAAGATGTTGTGGGAACATAAAAATGGATTAATGACCATTATCCCATACAAAATAAGGATGGGATGGACTGAGGAAAGCGTTGATCCTGACAATTAAACCGTAAAATTCTGAAGGGAACCCTAAAGCGGATTCCCTTTTTTGATCTTGTTGACTCAAAGGCGGCAGGAACGGCGGCATTGCTTCCGGTAAGCCCGCGGCGACAGCCCGGTCATCCGGTGAAAAACCTGGTAAAAGGCGGTCAGTCCGGGAAAGCCGACGGCAAAGCAGATTTCGGTGATTGTTTGCCCGCTGCTCGCCAGCAAACGCTTGGCCTCTTCCACGCGGATCCGGTTCAGGTACTGTTTCGGGCTGACCCCCTTGAAGATGCGCTGCAAATAAAAGGAGCTCATGCCCACCCGCCTGGCCAGCATCCCGAGCGTCCACTCGCTGTGGTACTCCTTTTCCAGCAGGTCCCTGATTTCCTCCACCTTTTGTTCATTGGGATCGTACACCGCTTCCTGCAGGTCGGGGCGGCACCGCTTGCATGGGCGGTATCCTTTCTCCATCGCTTCCTTCGCGCTCTCGAAAAAATCCACGTTTTCCCTTCTGGGCGTTTTCGATTTGCAGGACGGCCGGCAGAATATCCGCGTTGTTTTCACTCCATAGAAAAACTTCCCGTCATACTCCGCGCGGCACGAGATGACCGCTTCCCACAGTAGTTCAGCTGGCATCCGCATGCTTGTCGACTCTCCCTCTCTTGTTCCTCCGGGCGGCGAGCCCTGCGATCATGCTTTTTCTTTTATACCAAAAATACACGGCCGCCACCAGAATCGGCAGCGCAAACCGGATCCCCAGAAACGGGAGAAACGCGCACAGCAGGACGAGGGAAAACATGCTGCTCAGCCAGGGAAGGGAATATGTTTTGTACAGTTTGACAGCCGCGGCCATCGACAGCACATAGACGACCATTCCCAATGAATTGGGGATGAAAAGCAGCTGAGTGAAATGCACCTGAAACAGGGCGCAAACCAAAACGCCGGAGCATGCGAACAAAATGACGAGCCAGACAACCCTGGCCGGAGTTCCGGTACGAGGGTGCAGGGCTTGCAGCCAGGCGGGAAAAGCCCGGTCCCGGCTCAGGGCGTATCCAAGCTGCGCCAGGCTGGCGACAAAGGCGTTCACCGTTCCGGCGCAAATGACAAGCGTCAGTATGGCCGTCGCGTACTGCGCGGCCAGGCCGAGGGAACGGCCGAGGAGGATGCCGAGGGGCGCGGAATCGGTTTCCAGATTTCCGTATGTCCCGCTGCCGATCGTCACGACGCTCAACCCGATGAATACCGTCCCGGTGATGGCGGCGCTGATCATGGCGCTCGGCACCATGTCCTTTTCCGGGCGCGCAAAGCGGGGCACGAGGCTGCAGATCGCCTCCCAGCCGAAAAAGGACCAGAAAATGACGACAATCGCCTCGCCGACCGGAACCCATCCCTTTGCGGCGAAAGGATGGAAACGGTCCGGCTCCATGTGCGGGATGGCCGCCGCGATGGCGACGAGCAGGATGGCCAAAAGAAGCGAGCTCAGCAGCAAGGACAACCTTCCGCTGATCCGGAGGCCAAAGTGATTGGAAACGCCGCCGATGAGCAGGATCAAACAGGCGAGCAGGGAGGTTTCCCCGGCGGACAACCCGAAGGCCGAGGCCATGTAGCTGGCGCCTGTCAGGGCAACGATCATCTGGCCGACGGATGCCGTCACAAAATAAAACCAGCCGACCAGATTGCCCGGGTGCTCGCCGAAGGCCATCCGGACAAAGGTGGCGGCGCCGCCGGCATCGGGAAATGAGCGGGACAGAGAGGCAAAGGTGTACGCCAACGGAAAACTGAACAGGATCATGACCAGCCAGGAAATGAGCGAGGCGGGGCCGGCGATCGTTGCCGCGCTGGAAGACACAAACAGGATGCCCGAACCGAGAATGGCAGCAACGTACAGCGCGACCGCCTGCGGCAAGGTGATGGTTTGATTCATGGATGTGATCCTCCTTCCGACAACAAACCGTCAGACCGTTTGAACGGCTGCCGGAGTCGGTTGATGGTGGACGCGCGTCTATCATCACAATAAAGGCAGGCGAACAAAAAATCATCGCGAATTGTTGCGATGAAATTTCATCTGAGGGTCCAAGGATGGGTGTGCGGATTCGCGAAATTGCGATCCGATAGTAGTTGATGGATGATTTCAAATTCATAGATTCTTGATCTCAGGCAGGTGGGAGGCTTGGAGTTGAAGGTAAAAAAGCGGTTGGTTTTTTGTCTGGTCTTTTGTCTCGTATTCACCATGTTCAGCGGAGCCGCTTACGGCGCTTCCGGGCGCTACGCGGTGGTGACGGAAGCATCCGGGACGGTCACCGTGAACAAAGCGGGCGGAGCCCTGAACATCCGTGTCTATCCCGGCATGACGCTGCAGGAAGGCGACTGGATCAGCGTCGGTCCCGGCGGGCATCTGGTCATCCGGACAGACCGCGATGACGAAATCACGATCGGGGAAAACTGGCGAGGCACGCTGTCCAGGCTGAGAACCAACGGCCAGGGCGGAGCCGAGACGGTCGTGAAAACCTGGTCCGGTTCGATGTACAACCACGTCCAGAAGAAGACCGATCCTGACAGCTCCTACCGGGTGGAGACGCCCTCGACGGACATGGATGCGCGGGGAACGCATTTTATGGTGACGGTGGATCCATACACCGGATTGATCAAACTGGTTGTCAATGCCGGAATCGTCGACCGAGATGCGGGGACGGACAATCCCGTATTGCCCTCGCAGCAGGTAACCGTTTTTTCGGGGATGGATTCTGTCCCGGCGATCGAATACGTGAATCCCGAGGATATCACGGTACACGTCTCCACGGAGGTTCTTGCGAAGATGCTCCGAAACATGGAACCTTTCGGGTTCCCCGTTTATGCATCCAATGCATGAGTGGAGGGAACCGAGCATGAGCGGAGTCAAATACGTCCATACGAATCTCGTGGCGAAAGACTGGAGGAAGCTGGCGGAGTTCTATATCGCCGTTTTCGGCTGCAGGCCGAAGGGGCCGGAAAGGGATCTGTCGGGGGAATGGATCGAGAGGGTGACCGGCATCAACAATGTGAGAATCCGGGGAATCCATCTGGCGCTGCCCGGCTATGAAGACAAGGAAAACGGACCGACCCTGGAAATCTTTGAATATGAGCCGGACAGCCTCAGAAAGGAAGGGAACCGGATCAACAACCAGGGCTTCGGGCATATCGCCTTCCATGCGGATTCGGTGGAAGAAGTGCTGAACCGGCTGATCGAGCATGGCGGAAAACCGCTCGGAGAAGCGGTTACTAGGGAGTACGAAGGAATCGGGACGCTGACCGTCGTGTATGCGGCGGATCCCGAGGGGAATTTCATCGAAATCCAGAACTGGAGCTGATGGGACATCCCTTTGAGACTGTCGACAAACCTTGGTCGACAGTGTACCGTGGTGAGAAGCTGCGCAATCGCCGATTCCGGATCGGAAGGGATCCGGTATTCGCGGGCGAAATCGTTGCCCGAACCTGCGGGTATGCAGGTGAGCGGGCAACTGCTCCCTTGTGACAGGAGGCCATGCGCCGCCTCGCTCAAGGTTCCGTCCCCGCCGACGGCGATCACCGCCAGCGGCTTGCGGGATGCGAGCCGGGAGACCAGTTCGATGGCCTCTTCGGGCCGGGAAGTCATATGGACGGCATACGGGATGTTTTCGCTGGCAAGGATGGGTTCGATCCTTTTCCATGTTTCGTGTCCTTTTCCGTTGCCGGCGGCAGGGTTGACGATGAAAACGAGTGTTCCGTTCAGGTGTTCCCGATCGACAGAGTGTTCCATGGCCGGTCAGCCACCGCCTTTGCAGTATCTTGTATCATCATGGATCAGCTATCGGATCAGCCTGGCGTCTTGTCCAATTTCATTTTATTATCAGCTTGCGTATACGCACAGGAAGGAATTGGATGAAGGCGATCATTCGGATACAATGGGGGAAAGGAGTTGATCACGCGATGAAGACGATCGGACTTCTCGGAGGCATGAGCTGGCAGTCGACGATTGAATATTACCGGATCATCAACGAAGAGGTGGGGCGCCGGTTGGGCGGCCTGCACTCCGCGAAGATGGTTGTGTACAATGTCGATTTCAGCGAGATTGCGGAGATGCAGCGCCGCGGCGAGTGGGACGCCGCCGGAGAGCGCCTGGCGGAAGCCGCGCGCGCCCTGGAGCGGGCGGGCGCCGATCTGGTGCTGATTTGCGCCAATACGATGCACATCGTGGCGGACGCGGTGCAGCAGGCCGTTCGCATTCCTCTCGTCCATCTGGCGGATGTGACCGCCGCGAGGGTGAAGCAGGCCGGACTCACCCGTGTCGGCCTGCTCGGCACGATGTACACGATGGAGAAGGATTTTCTGAAACATCGCCTGTCCGCGCATGGCCTTGCCGTGCAAGTTCCCGATGCGGAAGATCGGGAGGCGGTGCACCGGATCATTTACGACGAGCTGTGCCTCGGGATCATCACGGAGGAATCCCGCAGACGCGTCGTGGATATGGCGGAACGGTTGGTCCGGCAGGGAGCGGAGGGCATCCTGCTCGGCTGCACGGAGCTTATGCTCCTGATCCGTCCGGGAGATTTGTCGGTCCCCGAGTTCGACACCACGCGCATCCACGCCGAGAGCGCCGTCGAAATGGCGCTCAATTGATTCGTATACATAAAGCCGCTGGAATCATCGGAAGGAACTCGTTCACGGGTTCCTTTTTTTATGTTACATCTCGTCACCTGCCAGACATTGAAATGCCCATTTGTTGATTCGGAGAACGTATGATCGCTGACAAACAGATGTCACAGAATGATGTTACACTTGCAATTGACCAATCATCGTCCGGGTTCCACATTCAGTACACCCAAAGACCCAGAATATGATTCCCGGTTGTTGCATAAATCTGGAAGGATTTTAATGGAAAGTGTCGAATAATACCAAAAAAAGAAAGGTTTTGAAACATGAGAGTCCTTCTGCATTTGCGTGCGGATGGTCCGATAGAACTACCCGTGAACTATCAGGAATATTTGATTGGTTTCATTTACACAAACATCAAAGACGAAAAATATCGGACCTTTCTGCACGAACAAGGATACACCTACGGAAACAAAACGTACAGGCACTTTGCGTTTTCCCGCATCCTGGGTAAACACAGGTACATCAAACCTCGCAAGGCGATTGCATTTCCCCCGGTTTTTTCCCTGCTGGTAACATCGCCGCTTGATCGTTTTCTGCAGGAATTCGCCCAATCCATGCTGCTTTCCGAAGATTTGCGGATTGGTCCGCATCGTGTGCGATTGGATTCGTTTGAAACTTTGCCCGACCCGGATCCTTTTCCCGAAACCATCCGCATCCGCATGCTCAGCCCTATCGTCATATACAGCACGCTCAGCCACACGAACGGAGTCAGATACACGTATTACTACTCCCCGTCTCATGAACAATTCTCTCCGATGATCGAGAGCAACATCAAACAAAGATATTTCAGCCTTTATCCGGAGGGACGTGAATTGGTGGAGTCGCCATTCTCCATCAAACCCCTTCACGTTGAAAAAAAGCACAAAGTCATTACGCGGTTCCGGGGAATCATCATCGAAGGCTGGATGGGAGAGTATGAGGTGACGGGGGATCCGCGGCTGCTGCGGTTGGCATACAATACTTGTTTCGGGGGAAAGGGTTCGCAAGGGTTTGGGGTGTTTGAGTTAATTTAGTTGTTGAAATGTAACTTTTGAAATTTACAAAGGAGTGATGGTCCTTGAATTTGCCACAGTTAATTTCTTATTTGGGGTCTTTGGCAGCTCAAGACCAGGATCCGATTATGTCCCGGGTCAAACGAATCAAACCTAACCCCAAGTTAAAAAAAGACGAAAAAGCATATGCGGTATTCTTTACGTTTGATCTGGATTCCCAAAAGATCAGAATAGAAAATCCTATCCCCTATGATGATGATTTGCCTAAAAGATATTATTATTTTGGAAATAACCAGTCAGCTTATCTTCAATCTTACTTGGTTCGTGAAACGGAGTCTTTTCATTATCTTCTAAAGAGGACATGGAATGATTTATTAATTGCTCTTCGTAATCATGGACTAGAGCATTCCGAGCTGGCCGGTTGGATCATTCGGTTGGAGAAGGAAGGTTTTGTAAAACTCGGAGCTAACAAGGGACAAGGTGAACTGAGGTTAGATCGCCTGTTTCTTCCTCCATCATTGTCTGGATTTTCCAACAGTCTGAATTTAAAAAATAAAAGCATTCAAATTGGAAACAAATCATTAAAATTTGAAACGTTTATTCGATCCGTATTAGAGGATGAAAACAAAAAAAACCGTTTCGTTCTGGTAATCCCAGCCATCATGGAGAGAGGAAAAATGACGGTATTATCTCAACTTGAAGATTTTTTGACCTTGGTGAAAAGAATTAACAAATTGGAGAATGAGAGCAGTGAAACAAAAACAGAAATCACGGATTCAAAGGAGCAACGTGTTTGCTATATTTGTTTGCAGCAAAGACCAGAGGTATGCAGTTCTTACACGACAAAATTCAATCGGGACGAAATCAGTAAAATATTCACAACAACAAAAATAAATTTTGCACGTAATTTTACCAACTACGATGATGCATATTCAATATGCAGTGGGTGTTATAAAAATTTATTGAAAGGAGAGTCTTTTGTTCAACGCCAATTGAAAGGTTCTATTGCTCGGGAAACTGCGCTTTTCTTACCAGAAGGACTTTTTGAATCATTTGATTATGAAAGTATCGGTCGCATTAAAGACAAAGTCGATTTTGCATTCAATAGTCAAGATGCGAAAGAATGGTTGGAATCAGTTGAAGCTGACGCGAGTTGGCTGAAACATCCTTTATTTGTCATTCACGTTGTTATTTATCGGGCCGAAGGTAAATCTGTGACTGTTCTAGATACCATTGAAGATGTTCCGGTTTTGCGATTTTTGCTTCTTATGCAACTTTTTGAGCAGGCATGTGATCGAATCAAACCTCTTTTGCAAGGAATGTCACTTGGCAACATTTATCGTATTATTCCGGTGCGAGAAATTAAACGAAACAATAGGATTATCCAGATCGATATTTGGCGCATATTGTCATTGTACAAAGCATTGATTTTGGGTCATCAAATCCGTTCTGAAATCCTTTTCGACTATGCCTGTGAGGCTTTAGACAAAGGGATGCGCCAATTGTCCAAAGAGCAGCCTGATAATTATCGCAACATGGATTTGTTTGCATATCTTCCGGATAAATCAGATTTCTTTATCCAGAGAATCTGCATGCAGTATCTGGTCCTGATTCAAACAGTACAGTCGTTAGGTTTGCTTGATAAACGTGTTTTTTTACAAAACGCCGATGCAAAGGAGAGTGTCGTGATGGAAGATCTGTCGTCCATGGAAACGATGGAAGCGTTTTTGGATTCGCAAGGCTTCGTTCCAGAAGCAAAAGCGTTGTTCTATCTTGGAGTTCTGCTCAATCGTGTGGCGAGCAAACAACATAGCAAGGATCATAAAACAAAACCGGTTTTGAAAAAAGTGCATTTCCAAGGCATGTCGGCAAAAGAAGTGTTCAGGCTTTATGAAGATATTCTGGATAAATTGCGCCAGTATGAAATGTTCGATTTGTACAATGAGCAACTGATCTCAGCCTTTCATCGGCATTGCGGCAATTTGGAGAAAAAATGGCCGCTCAGCGAGCATGCCAATGTGTTTTACATTATGTCGGGTTATGGGTATCAGACCAGTGTCCTTGTGGAATTGGCCAATCGCAAGAAAGAAGAGAAAAATACAACTCAACCACAGCAAGATCAAGGTACAGGTTCTGAGAAGCTTGAGCATGTAAATAGTTGATTCAAAAAAGGAGGATTATGTTCAATGAAGATTCAGCAAAACAGTGATTTCCTGTTTTTGTTCGAGGCCGTAATGACCAATCCGAATGGGGATCCTGATCAAGAGAACAAGCCCCGGATGGATTATGAAACTTCCACATTGCTGGTCAGCGATGCACGGCGGAAACGGGACTGCCGGGACTTTTTGAAGAACAAGGGATTTCCTATTTTTGTGGATACCCTGGCAGATAAAAAAGTGCCGGTCTCCCAAATGTTTGATCACATTTGTGAACAGTGGTTGAAAGACGAAGAAAAATTTTTCAGTTTGCTTGATCAGCAACCAGAAATCAGAACTTCATGGGGACAATTGGTAGGGTCAAGAAACGGACAGGTCTTGCAGTTGTATCAAGAAGCTAAAGCTCAAACAAAAGATGGGAAGAAAAAAGAAATTTTAAAGCAAGCTTTGACAGATTTTCATAATCTTTTTATTACGGAAATTGTAAAAAGATCGTTGATCGATATTCGACTGTTTGGCAGTGCAATGGCCGTCGAAAATGTTTCCAGAACATTTGTCGGTCCTGTCCAAATAGCATGGGGCTATTCATTACATCCTGTTGAATTTGTAAAATCCAACACGATTACTTCTATTATGAATGAAGATAACTCAACTTTTGGCAAGAAGTACAAAGTGCATTATGCCTGTGTCGCCCATTCCGGTACGATCAACAAGTACAGTGCCGCCAAAACGGGAATGACCTCACATGATCTCGAAATTTTCCGCAAAGCGCTGATTCAGGGGATGATGGCCAATCAAACGGACAGCAAGCAAGGGCAAATGCCGCTTTGTTATCTGGAAGTGATATACAAGCCTTCTTTTGACGGATATTTGGGGGATTTTAGACGTTTCTTGAAGTTACAAACAGAAGAGAATAAGCCAATTCGCAGTCTTTCTGATATCCGAATTGATTTTGAAGAGTTATCCAATGCAATTGAGAAAATGAAGCATCTTGGATACGTAGACCGGGTCATTGGCTGGCTTCATCCGTTTGCTGACCGCAATCAATTGATCCATTTGCCTGAGCATGAAACCGTGGAATTGTGGGAACAACTGTCCCCGGCCGAGGTGTAGTTTCAAGTGAAAGTTCTCAGTTTCCTTCTTTGCGGGAAAATGGCCCATTTTCGTCGTTACTATTCAAATTCTTCGGCATTAAGTTATTCCATACCGCCCAGGACAACGATCGCTGGAATTTTGGCGGGGTTGTTGGGATATGAACGCGATCAATATTATGGGGAATTTTCATTAGACGAATGTCGAATTGCTGTTGCAAATTGCGCTCCGCTGAAAAAAGTGATTCAAAAATTGAATTTGCTAAAGATAGAAAAATGGGAAGAAATGAATGGTTCTCAAGGAGTGCACAGTCAAACCGCGACAGAGCTGGTCTTACCCCAAAACATTCGGTATGGGAATATTATTTATCGAATCATCGTATCCCATCGCAATGTATCCATCATGGAAAATCTGGAAAAATTGCTGAACTCTGGCGGTGATTGGTACCAAAGTAATGCGATCTCTTTGGGATTGGGAACTGCCTACTGTCCAGGGTGGATCCAGTACGAAGGAGTATGGGAAGGTCAAGATGAATGGTCACAAGAGCCTGTTGACCTGAACTCGGTAATTCCAGTCAGCATCATCAAATCTGTGGACATCAAAACAGCGGGTGAACGCGGGTATCGCTTGGTGAAAGAAGATCTTCCTTTGGAGTTTGATGAGCAGCGCCGACTGACGGAGCGAGGTAAAGGAAGCATGTTAATCAATTTGAATGTATCACCTGTTAGGGTAATAGTTGATCAGTATACGAAGTTGAACAATGGCCTAAACATCGCATGGATGCAGTAAAAAATGAAACCGGAGGTGAAAGTCTCCGGTTTCAGAATTGAAAAATGCGAGGAGTAAAAGATGGTTTATTACGCCCACTTTGATCGAGAAAACAATATTCAACAACTGCTTTCGGAACATCTTCGTGATGTTGCGTTTTATGGAGAAAACACGCTTCCACCAACCGTATCTTTTCCGGGACTTTATCCATTGGATATAGGGAAATTATGCAGAATTGAGAACCTCTTTCACGATTTAGGAAAATATACACGATACTTTCAAGATTATCTTGTAAACGGAGTAAATTCACAGTTTAAGAGCCATGCGCACATTTCAGGATGTTTCGCGCGGCAGTTAACATTGCAAGAACTGAATCATATTTCCAACCGGCATATTCGCCAAGCGTGGGCATTTTTGATCTATTTGTGCGTACGTCTGCATCATGGAAACTTAACACTAAAACAACTGTTTCATGATGGCATGTGGAGCATATTGGAAGTACAACAGGCCGAAATAAAAAAGAACTGGCAATTAATTCTTTCCGATCTAGGGATGCAAGATGATCAAAGTGTTGTTGATCTGCCTGAGAAGATTGATTTGCAGTATTGGAGGACAGATCAGCAGCATTTCATCTACATGCCAAAACATTTGGCAGGCGGAAGATTGAGAAGAGATTATTGGTTTTTTGCCTTGCAATTCTTTTTTTCCAAATTGATTGATGCTGACAAATTGGATTCAAGCGGAATAGTTAGAAAGATGGATCTGGAAATCAAAACTGTGTGGCCCCGCCGGGTCCAAAATTATATACGGGAAAAACATGCAAATGATAGTTTAGGAGAGCAAATAAAGGAACAAAGAGTGAATGTCAGGTCCCAGATGCTATCTGCCTTGAGACAACTTACAGATGAAGAGTTTCGGTTGGAGCGAATTTTTACCATAACAGCCCCAACGGGAATTGGAAAAACTTTGGCTTCATTGGAATGCGCTTTGTATTTGCAGGAGAGAGCCCGAAAGGTGGAAGGCTATACCCCAAGGATTATTGTAGCTATCCCTTTTATCAATATTATCGAGCAAACGAAAAAGGACTACCAAGGTGTGTTTGGGGAAGATGCTCGTGTTCTTGTCCATCATCGGTTGGCCGACCTTTCACAAAAGTCCAGATCAGATGAAACGGACGATTGGCCACTAGAGCAAAAACTATTGCTGGCAGAATCCTGGGAATCGGACGTTGTGCTGACCACTTTTGTTCAGCTTTTTCATTCCATCATAACCAATAAAAATAGACTGTTGAAAAAATACCACAAATTAGCCGGAGCAATTGTGATTCTGGATGAAATTCAGGCAGTTCCCGAAAAGTACATGCCATTGATCGGCGCATTGCTGCGTAAATTTTCCGAATACTATGGAACTCGCTTTATATTGATGACTGCTACACAGCCAAAAGTGATCGAACTGGGAGATCGCTTGCTACAGCAACCCCAAGAAAAACCAATGGAACTTCTCAAAGATCATGAACAATACTTTTTGGGCTTGCGCCGCACAAAGCTGGTACCGATCTTGAGTAATAAGATGAAAACAGAAGATTTTTTAGACTTTTTCTTCAACACCTGGAGACATCCGAGCTCAGCTCTAATTGTTGTCAACACAATCAGGAGAAGCATTGACGTTTACAATCAGCTGAATCAGGCGAAGAAAGATGGCAAATTGCCGAGTTCCACAAAAATCTATTACCTATCAACTAATATAATTCCTCGACAGAGAAGAAAAGTAATAGAAGAAGTTGAAACTATTCTCAATTCCCCAGATCGTAGGGATGGGATTATATTGGTTTCAACTCAAACGATCGAAGCGGGAGTGGACTTGGATTTCGATGAAGGATATAGAGATTTGGCACCTATTGAGTCCATTATTCAAACAGCAGGCAGAATCAACCGGCGGGGTGAGAAGGGCCAATTTTTTCCGTTGTATGTAGTCCAATTTGAATCAGATTCGAACTATGTATATGACTTTCATCATTTGGTTCGAACAAGGGATCTTCTTAAACAATTTCCGGAAATTGTAGAACCCCACTATTATACTTTGACGAAGGAATATTATGATCGTTTAGCAGAAGTAATGTCCTTTGATGATTCCAAAAAAATTTGGCATGAAGGGATTATTGGCCTTGATTACGATGTATTGTCCGAATTTCAATTGATTGATTCAAGCGATGTTGCGGATGTATTTGTTGAACTTGATGAAGAGGCTACAAAGCTGGCAGACGAGTATAAGCAACTAATGACCAGCGAAAACATAATGAGATATGAAAAAAGGGCCAGGTTGCGTCAAATCATGGCTACCATGAATGACTATATGATACAAATTAGAATCAGTCGTCTGCGAAGAAATAGACCTATCAAATTTTCCGTTCGCAATGACGTGGAAGACCAATTATTCTGGATCCCCCGGCAGCAAATAAACGAATTTTATGATATAAATGTCGGTTTTAAAGATGAATTTAACGAAGCGTACCTTTACTGAATGATTGATTTTAAGGTGTAATCGCGATGGATTTTCAGGATCTGTCACATTCTTTTGCTGTCAACGGCACCCTGATCTGGTACTACTACATTTGCAAGCGCGAGGTGTGGCTGATGGCCCGGCAGCTCAACCCCGACGAGCATGACGAGAACTTGGAGTGGGGCCGTTTTCTGCACGAGTGGCGCTACGGACGCGAAAAAAAGGAACTCTCCTTCAACAACGTCAAGGTGGACATCGTGGGTGAACGGGACGGAAAATTGCTGGTCGTCGAAGTGAAAAAATCGTCCACATTTGAAAAAAGCGCCGCGATGCAACTGCTGTTCTATTTGTGGCAATTGAGGGAAGCCGGTGTGGAAGCGTCTGGCGAACTGCGTTTTCCGGAGGAAAAAAGGCGCAAGTTGGTAACTCTGGATGAGGATTCAATCAGGGAGTTGCAGACAGCGATTAAGGACATCCGTCGCATCGTCTTCTCACCTCGGCCGCCTAAAGAGGAGAAAATCCGGTTTTGCGGAAAATGCGCCTATCGGGAATTTTGCTGGGCATGACGTGGGAGTCCACCGTGTTAATTTTGATTTCGTTCATGCCTGACGGAAGGGGAGGTGAGAACATGCGAAAAACCAAGTATGTGCTCTCCAGTGGCGAGTTGAAGCGAAAGGACAATACGCTGCTTTTTGAAACCGAGGAGGGCAAGCAGTTTATCCCGGTGGAAGACACCCAGGAATTGATGTTTTTTGGCGAAGTGACTATGAACAAATCGGTATTGGAGTTTTGCACGCAGAAAGAAGTCGTTTTGCATTTTTTCAACTATTATGGCTATTACACCGGCAGCTACTATCCCCGCGAACATTACAATTCGGGCTACATGATCTTGAAGCAGGCGGAGCACTATCTGAACGAACCGGCACGGCTGGATCTGGCAAGACGATTTGTGTCCGGATCAGGCAAAAACATGCTGCGAGTGCTGAAATATTACCGAAGCAGGGGCAAAGACATCCAGACGTCGCTGGACATGGTCGAGGCACGTTTGGCGGAAGTGGACAATCAAGCCGATATCCCTACCCTGATGGCTTGTGAAGGGCACATGCGGGAGGCGTATTACTCGGCATTCGATGAAATGATAGGAAAACCGGATTTCAGGTTTGACCGTAGGAGCAGACGGCCGCCGCAGAATGAGCTCAATGCCTTAATCAGTTTCGGCAATTCTCTGTTGTACTCTCTGGTGTTGAGTGAAATTTATCAAACGCATCTGGACCCGCGAATCGGGTATTTGCATGCAACGAACTTCCGCCGGTTTACACTCAATCTGGACGTTGCCGAAATTTTCAAACCGGTTCTTGTCGATCGCACCATCTTCAAAGTGGTCGGACAGGGGATGTTGAACAAATCTCACTTTGTCCGGGAGAGCGGCGGCCTGCTTTTGACGGAAGCTGGGAAAAAGGTATTTCTTAAAGAATGGGAAGAAAAGCTCAAAACCACGATCAAGCACCGGGCTTTGGGAAGGGAAGTGAGCTACAGGCGTCTTGTTCGCATGGAACTGTACAAGCTGGAGAAACATTTGATGGGGGAGAAAGAATACGAGCCGTTTGAGGCATTGTGGTGAAAGGAATCCGGCTTGAAACTGCTTGTGTCAGCTTTGTCTGGCGAGGGTCAACAACTGGCGGAAGAGGCTGGGGAGGGAGCGGACGAATATGTTTGTGGTTTTGGTTTATGATGTGGGGGAAAAGCGGGTGGCCCGGGCGTTGAAAACTTGCCGCAAATATTTGAACTGGGTGCAAAACTCCGTCTTTGAAGGTGAAATCAGCGAAGTCAACCTGAAAAAACTGAAAGCAGAGATGAAGCGCGTGATGGATTTGACGGAGGACTCGCTCATTTTATACACCTGGCGAACCCAAAAATACAGCAGCCGCGAGATTATTGGCGTTGAAAAAGGAAATGTCGGTATTTTTGTGTGATTTCAATTATTCATCAGGTTGTCGTCGACCTCCGGTTGTGCAAAAATACCGGGGGGTCGACGACACAAACCGAATTTGAAGAATGTTGATGGATCAAGGGTTGTTTGGTTAAGATAAATGCTGAGAGGAAAATTTTTCAATTCATAGAAGAATATAATTGCTTTATTTTTGCGGGTTTTTGGGTCTGGATCGTACCTATGAGGAATTGAAACATCCATGTACGCGGCGACGATCTCATCCCACGTAAGTCTGGATCGTACCTATGAGGAATTGAAACTGTTCAGTCTCAAACGGCATCATATTCCATGTGCCGAGTCTGGATCGTACCTATGAGGAATTGAAACTATCGCATGAGTTTCTTTGTGTAAGCAAAACGAACCGTCTGGATCGTACCTATGAGGAATTGAAACTCGCTGTAAGTGTCCCAATTCCCGCACACGTCACAACGGGTCTGGATCGTACCTATGAGGAATTGAAACAAGGTAGGTGGTATATATATACATTTGTTTTTTCGAGTCTGGATCGTACCTATGAGGAATTGAAACTACGTTTGTTCCAGAATCGCGGCGAGACGAATTTGTTGTCTGGATCGTACCTATGAGGAATTGAAACCGACGATCACCTGATTTCCGCATTCGCATTCGCATGTCTGGATCGTACCTATGAGGAATTGAAACTTGTACAACATTCCATTTATCTCGCTGCTTCCAGACGGGTCTGGATCGTACCTATGAGGAATTGAAACTATACCTCACAGATTGCCTTGTTTTCCTCCTGCTTGAGTCTGGATCGTACCTATGAGGAATTGAAACCTTTTCAACGGCCTCCAAATCAACAGGTGCCCCGGCTGTCTGGATCGTACCTATGAGGAATTGAAACATCATCGACCCCTCCCTGCCGAACCACATCGTCGTGCGAGTCTGGATCGTACCTATGAGGAATTGAAACTAAGGCTGGTGAGCCTGTCGTTTACTCGACCCATCAGGGTCTGGATCGTACCTATGAGGAATTGAAACACGGTGACAATGCGCTGGTGCGGTTTACGGTCATAAGGTCTGGATCGTACCTATGAGGAATTGAAACCGGAATGCTCAACGCATTTAATGAGGAACATTTTAGTGTCTGGATCGTACCTATGAGGAATTGAAACAACAAAAACTGGACATGCTGTTGGAAAGGAGTGGCATGTCTGGATCGTACCTATGAGGAATTGAAACTGGCGCGGGTGAACCATCTGTATGGGGTGTACCAAGTCTGGATCGTACCTATGAGGAATTGAAACCCGATGTGCCGGACAAGTACAAAGACGGCGGGATCGTCTGGATCGTACCTATGAGGAATTGAAACTCGCTGAATACGAACGCCGTGCTGTCATGAATGAAGGCGTCTGGATCGTACCTATGAGGAATTGAAACCTTGATTTTTTAGGTAAAGTTCCATCAGGCTATTCAGTGTCTGGATCGTACCTATGAGGAATTGAAACATCAGCAAAAGGATGTTAAAGATTTATCTGAGGAATTAGTCTGGATCGTACCTATGAGGAATTGAAACTCGTAATCATCAACGAGCGACTTCACGAATTTAACGTCTGGATCGTACCTATGAGGAATTGAAACTTCCTCATCGCCTTCATCGTTCCATACCTCGTCAGCCGGTCTGGATCGTACCTATGAGGAATTGAAACTTCGCCACGGATACCTATTACATTCGATACCGATTCCGGTCTGGATCGTACCTATGAGGAATTGAAACTTTTTTGACGCCCTCAAAAAACGGAGGGGTCGCGAAGGTCTGGATCGTACCTATGAGGAATTGAAACATAAATATGGTTTGATTGAGAATAAATACGTTCAAGTCTGGATCGTACCTATGAGGAATTGAAACTATTATCACACCTATACATAAATGTAAAGGGGAACATGAGTCTGGATCGTACCTATGAGGAATTGAAACAGAAACTTCTTTTTTGCGTTTTTTGGTGATATGGAGTCTGGATCGTACCTATGAGGAATTGAAACCAGCCTTCGCGATCTCCTGGAACTCGCGGACGTTTTGCGTCTGGATCGTACCTATGAGGAATTGAAACAGGCTATCGAGCGTGTGATTGACGATCTTCGTACGCGAGTCTGGATCGTACCTATGAGGAATTGAAACCGGGGCAGGCGTGACCACCTGCTGGCCGGAGAAGATATGGTCTGGATCGTACCTATGAGGAATTGAAACTTGGTTACTCCAGCTATATCAGCTAATTGTTGTTGAGTGTCTGGATCGTACCTATGAGGAATTGAAACCTCATTGATATTCATTCCTTTCAGTAGATTTTTTTGGTCTGGATCGTACCTATGAGGAATTGAAACTTCCTTCAGGCACATTTGGCAGAGTCCGTGATCCTTCATGTCTGGATCGTACCTATGAGGAATTGAAACCAGAATCTTGAGCACGCTGTCCAATCCGGCGCATTCGAGTCTGGATCGTACCTATGAGGAATTGAAACATCCACGGCGCATCCAGAAAGGCGCTCATTGTGCGAAGTCTGGATCGTACCTATGAGGAATTGAAACTGGCTCAACCCGGTGGCAGCAGAACGCTGCGGCCGGGTCTGGATCGTACCTATGAGGAATTGAAACCAGGTCGGAGCGCATGGATACGATCCGCGCTTTGGGTCTGGATCGTACCTATGAGGAATTGAAACTCAGATTACACCGTATGCGCTGGCGGCGTTTGTCGTGTCTGGATCGTACCTATGAGGAATTGAAACATCAAAAAGCAAATAACTGTTGACATTTGATCATTAAGTCTGGATCGTACCTATGAGGAATTGAAACAACGCCTCAACTTCCAGCTCGGGAAAAACAGTCGGGCGGTCTGGATCGTACCTATGAGGAATTGAAACTGGAGCAGGACATCAACACGTTCACGAGCTTTACGTCGTCTGGATCGTACCTATGAGGAATTGAAACCATAGCATTTCTGCCCAGTCCACCGTGTCGATGACGGTCTGGATCGTACCTATGAGGAATTGAAACCTGGTGTTGTTGCCGCGGCAAAAGAGGGGAAGTTAGTCTGGATCGTACCTATGAGGAATTGAAACATTTCAGACTGGACGAACAGCGGATCGCGCCCGATAAGTCTGGATCGTACCTATGAGGAATTGAAACTTCGGCCCTGGTGCCGTGGCTTATGGCGAAGGCAACCGTCTGGATCGTACCTATGAGGAATTGAAACTTTTCCGCTTTGCAAATCGAACAACTGTTGCGTAAAGCCGGTCTGGATCGTACCTATGAGGAATTGAAACTTGCACATCTTCCAATAGCCGTTTAATTGCCGGCCGGGGTCTGGATCGTACCTATGAGGAATTGAAACCACCAAACAAACGTTCTCATATAATCGAATACACGAAGTCTGGATCGTACCTATGAGGAATTGAAACTCGCCATATACGTCCACATTCGCGCCGCTGGCGTCCAGCGTCTGGATCGTACCTATGAGGAATTGAAACCCAGACAAGCGGCCACATCCGAAGTCCGGAAATTCAACGTCTGGATCGTACCTATGAGGAATTGAAACTTGAGTGTTAGCGCCCCAAAGCTGTCGTAGAATACGAAAGTCTGGATCGTACCTATGAGGAATTGAAACCATTGTATGCCGGGTTGTGAAGTGTTTTAGTTATGCTGTCTGGATCGTACCTATGAGGAATTGAAACGACTTCCCCGGAAGCCATTTCGCCTATCAACGAGATGGGTCTGGATCGTACCTATGAGGAATTGAAACATAGCTTCTGCCGCGGCTAACTCAGCATCCTTTTTTGTCTGGATCGTACCTATGAGGAATTGAAACAGGCACGGGATCCGTCCACTTATTGCTGAAATGGACGAGTCTGGATCGTACCTATGAGGAATTGAAACCCGGAAACCGGATCACCAATGACGGCGTATTTGATCCCGGGTCTGGATCGTACCTATGAGGAATTGAAACACAAAAAAGAAGATGCCATCGCCGCCCGGCAACGGTCTGGATCGTACCTATGAGGAATTGAAACAGGCACGGGATCCGTCCACTTATTGCTGAAATGGACGAGTCTGGATCGTACCTATGAGGAATTGAAACACTCGTCTACCCCTCGGATGATTCGCGCGGCTTCAAAGCCTGGCGATCAGCAACCGGGCAAAGAAACATCCGTGAACCGTGTCGAAGCCGGCCGGAATCGGCCGATCGGCACGTTCACGGATTTTGTTGTGTCACATCCATTTGTTCATTCAAACATAAACAACTGATCCACGGTTGTACGCAGATGTTTGGCCAGTTTGAACGCCAGCGCCAGCGACGGATCATACTTTTCGTTTTCAATCGCATTGATCGTTTGCCGCGACACTTCGCACAATTTTGCCAGTTCGTCCTGGGATATTTTCAGCTCTTTTCTCAATTCCCGGATGCGGTTTTTCACCCCAAATCACCGTATTTCCTTTTGTAGGCGATCAGGGCGACAAGATAAATCAAGGAGACCGCCGCCAAAAGCAGCATCGGGCTCGTTTCGGCGTCCTTGCTGACGGCCGTCCGCAGCGTTTCAAACAGCAGCAGCAGCACGGTCCAGATGAACGTCATGGACATCGCCTTCGTCTTGATCAGCTGGCTCCGTTCATCCCCCCGCCTGTTCAGGGAAACAAGCATGTAGCCGATCATCGCAAACACGATGATGAGAATGGCAAGGAAAACCCAGGCAATCCAGGAGATGTTCATGTCCGTGTTAACCTCCCCTAAATGTAAAACATTTTTGACATTATCGTATCGGAAGGGGAAGGTGATGTCAAGAGTTTTTTACATTTTTGAACCGAATCCGGGAGAATCGCAGCGGCGTGGCGATTCGAGCGAGGAGCGGGCCGCCGCGATGCGATCCATGTAAAAATGTTCGTAGCTTGCATACTGTCTGAGAATTTCATCCGGGTCAAAGGAACCGATCAGCCGGCCGCGATACAAAATCAGGATCCTGTCCGCGAGATCGGGCAGGGTGCCAGGCATGTGCGTCGCCAGCAGCGTGATGGAATACCGGGAACGGCGCCGCAACTCGCCGGCGACCCTGCGCAGCGCTTCCGGATCCAGTTTCTCCGGCAGTTCGTCCACCAGCAAAATGTCCGGATCGTTCAACACGGATTGCGCCATGGTGAGCAGCTTTTTCGTGCCGGCGGACAGCGAGGAGATGCGGCAGGGCAACATGTCCGCAAGCCCGAACTGCGCCGCGATGTCCGTAATCCGCTCCTTGATCAGGGAAGCGGGAATCAGCTTCATGGCGGCGATGTACCGCAAATACCCCCATGCCGTCATTTCTTCGTAGACGGCGGTTTCCTGCGGCACATAGCCGATTCGCCGCTTCAGGGAGGGGAAGGAAAGCTCCCTGCCGCCTTCGGCGAGCGTGATGGAGCCCTCCGAGGGGTCCACGATTCCCGCCAGCATTCGCAGAAGCGTCGTTTTGCCGCTGCCGCTTGGGCCAAGCACCAGATACAAACCCGGCCGGAAGGTGAAGGTGAACGGGTGCAGCGCATGTTCGGCCGCCGCACGGGTGAATGGACTTCGAACCGAAGCGCGTTCAATGATGAGCCTCATCGCGAATCACCTCTCCGTCACGCTCCCGGTCCCTCTCTCCGTCCCGCGCAGCAGGGGGGACCGCCAGGAGCGCCGTTTGCGAGCTTGCCGGATGACATCCGCCGCGAACAGCAAGGTCATGAGCAGGGCGGCGGCTTTGCTGGCCGCCCAATGCGGATGATGCGAATCGCTGGCAACATACAGCGGTCCGAGATACTTTTGCAGCGGAAGCTGGGCGATCCACAGCGAGGCCATGATCAGTGCGCCGTACCACGCCCCGAATCGCAGCGTCAAGGCGAGGGTGCCGGCGCAGTACAGGCCGAGCGGCACGAGCCAGCTGATCACAAAAACGGGCAGGCTTTCGTTCAGCCATCCCCGGGTTAGCACGAAGCTGGCCGCCAGCGCCAGCCCCGTCTCATAAAAAACGATGACGGTCAGACGCCCGAGCAGCCACTGCAGCGGCGTCATCGGGAAGGACAGCTCCAGCTCGAACATGGGGGTTCCGATGGAGCGGAACGAGCAGCTGACGCTGAGGCCGGCGATCAGCGGGATGAGCACGATCAGGACATTCGTGTGCAGGCCGGACCCTCCGGGAGCCCCATCTATCGCGACGGGCGCAAGGCCGGCTGACGCCAGCACGAATGCCAGCACGCTCAAAAAGACGGCCAGCGCGGAAAGTCCCCAAAACATCCGGGGAAAGGATGCGACATGCGCGGCGGCGTGGCGGATCAAGGCGCCGAAGGCCGAAAGGCGGGCGTCGTCCATCTCCCGCAGGCGGTCGGCAAATCGCGTCCCGGCTTCCGTCCCCGGTGCGGCGGACTCAACGTCATGCGCGATTTGGTCCCTCAGAATCGGCCGGATGCGGTCCACCAGCGCCCGGCTTTCCTGAACGGTTGGCTCGGCCAACGTATACCGGGGCAAATGTCTCGACAGCAGCTCGACATCCGTTTCCGTCAGGGCGTCCGATTCGGACCGCATCCGGTGTTCGTCGGAAAGTTCCTGCAAGATCGCATACAGGTTCGGGTCAACGGCATTTTTTTCTCTCCGCAACGTTTCTCTCCTCCTTTCCCGCGAGCACGGTTGCCAGCGACTTCAAGGATTTGTACAGCCTGGATTTCACCGTGTTGAGCGGCATCTCCATGATCTCCGCGATTTCTCCGAGTTTGAAGTCGTGGTAATAGCGCAGAATGACGATTTTCCGTTGGTTTTCCGGCAGCGATTCAAGCGCGCGAATGATTTCTTCCCGCTCCCACTGCCGTTCCATGATGGACGTCACCGTATCGCGGTCGGGAACATGGATCATGCTGTCCTGTTCGGCGAGCATTTCGCTGCGGTAAGACGCTCTTTTCCACAGATCGCGGCAAAGATTCGTCGCGATGCGGTACATCCACGGCCTGACCCGATCGGGAAGCTTTCCGTTCAGCGCGGCGTGGCAAACCCGCACGAAGCATTCCTGCGCCAGTTCGTCCGCATAGGCCGGATTTCGAACCAGCCGGGCGATATAGGATCGAATCGGGGCGTGATAGCGGAAGACCAACGCTTCCAGCGCCGCTTCGTTTCCCTGTTTGAGCTGCTGCAGCAGTTCCTCGTCCGTCATTCGGGTCAGCCTCCTCTCCGGGATGGGGGTTACATGTTCGCCAGCCACTGTTTTCCTTTGGCAAAAAGGACGGCGGCGAGACAAAACAGAAATGCCGCGGCGGAGCAAAGCAGAAGAGCGTTGATGTCGTTGTCCGTCCTCTCATTTGGCCAAACCGACTGGAAGAGATAGAACGGTCCGGTCCATTTGCCCCGCATGAACAATTCCAGAATCAAATATCCGATTCCTGCCCCAAGCCCGGCGAGCACGTTCCGCCCGATCAGGCTGGCCGCCGCGCTGACGGCGCCGACAAACAGGGATGAGGGGACGGCGGCGCGCGCCAGCGGCCACCAGGCATCCCATATGCCGGCCTCCTGAGAATCGGCTGCAGAGGGAAGCGGCATCACCGCCGCCGAAGCGCATAAGCTGATGCCGGCCAGGAGCAGGAGGAGGCACATCGCGAATTTTTCCAGAAATATATACAGTGCGGGGAAGGGGCAGGCATACAGCAGCCGCATCACGCGTTCTTCCAGTTCTTCCGCCGCAACCGCCGAGAAAACAAGCGACGCGAAAACGGTCATGGAGATGGCGATGACGGCTGTTTGCGCGCCGCGCTCCGGCATCGCCAATCCGAACGCGCCCGCGTGCCCGGCAAGTACGGCGGAAATCGCCAGGACCGCGATGGCTCCGATCCAGTACCCGCCCCACATCACTTTCAGATGGTAACCCATTCTCTTAAGGACAAGGGAGCTCCGCCGCATGCTCTGTGAACTGGCTCCTGCGCGAATCATGGCCGTTCACCCGCGGCTTCGGACAAAAATTGCCGCACTTTGTTTTCGCGTTCGCGCAAGCTGCTGTAATCTCCGCTCAACACCTCGAACCAATCTTTGAGAAAAGCCCGGAACTGCGCTTCATCGGACTGATCGTAGATGGTGTTGACGAGCTGAAACGTGTTGGGCGAGCGGTACCGCTTGAGATCGATCAACGGGCCCTGGCCGCCTTCGTATGTGCGATGGATGTAAGTCCGCAGCACTTCGTGAAACTCCGATGCGTGCGGGTCCGCGCGGTTGCCCGACATCAACCGGTTGAACAGATAGGGAAACACGCCGGATTCAAAGGATTCCGGATGACCGGTATATTTCGGCAAAAAGATGACTCCGTTCATGCTGTCCCAGGCCGTGAAGAGCGTGCCGCCATCGGTTTGGGCAAAAGGTTCGGGCAGGTTCCAGTCGACGATCATGAACGTTTCCTGCGGCCGGAAACGGTGGACGATCCGTTCCCCCCAGATGGCCAGCATTTCCGTTTCCATCCGTTCCATCAGCCTCGCCAGATGTTGAACCAGCTCGCGGGTCATGTTCCGGTTCGTCTGGGCGCTGGCGATCAGCGTGACGTTCCGGCCTCCGGCGGTCTCCGCGAACGCCGCGAGTTCTCCACCGATCAGCGACAGGCCGGAAACATGCCGCGCGTCCGCCGAAGTGACATAATGGCCTCCGGAACGAACCGGTTCGGTGAGCCGGCCGTCAAACACGAACGCCAGCGGAGCCGCCGATTTGACCGTGACGGAAAAATTCGTTTCCGGCATCGGGTGAACGACGTCGTTCAGCACGAGGACGGACTTGCTCTTTTCACCGGAAGAGTCGATATACACCAACTCGTTCACCTCAGACAGCGTCCGCTCTCCCGCCAACGGATACCACCCGATCATGCCGGGCAGAAAGACGGCGCTGTTGCCGGCAAAATACGTTCTTTTGTACTGAAATCCGAAAAATGTCCCCTCACGCCGCCAAATGTCCGCTTTCCCTTCGTACACGGTTTCCACCCGCATGGCCGCCCCCGGCAGAAGCGGTTCGTTCGGACGGATTCGCAGCACATCGCTTCCGGGTTCACGCTGCCATTCCACCGGCTGGCCGTCCACGGCGACGCTTTGCACCGCAAACAAATGGCGCAGGGTGAGCGGCACAGTGTCCAGCGTCTCTCCCGAACCATTGAGCAAATCGAACCCGGCCTTCACTTGCATGTAACCGCCGTTCAACGTCACATCCAGAACATAATCGGAGGCGATGAGTTCGGGTTCCGTTTCGCGCGCCGGTTCCGGGATGGAGGGGCGATCCGCAACAGGCGCGGATTGATACGTGCGCAGCTCCTGTTCGATCTGCGTCATCCGTTCCGACCATATTCCGGCATAAGAGGCGGCGATCACGATTGCGGCCGCGAAACAGGCGGCCCAGGTAACGTGCCAGATGGCAAGAAGCCGCTTTTCGCCGCGCCGGGTTTTGGCCAGCGCGATGAGCAGCAGGACGAGTCCCGCGGTGATGAGCAGGTAAAAGGCGCGGTTCATCCAAAAGACGGGATCGCGGGAAAATCCCCAAACCTTCGAGAAGCTGTCGGGATAGAAAAAGCTCATGCGCGTAAAATCGGCGATTTGCATATACGGCGGCATATACGGGAGGCAAAGGTTCACGCCGTAGGTCATGAGCAGGAAAACGGCGATGCCGACAATGTAATTCCAGCGATTGCGGGTCATGAAGCCGATGGCCAACCCGAGGGCGATCATGTACCAGAGCGGGACCGCCGACGACAGGAGGACGAACACTCCGTACCGGATCGCGCCGGCAGGCACCCCGGCGTTGGCAGCCTGCGAGGCGTACCACACGGCCGGAATCCAGGCCAGCAGCGTCAGAGGAAGGCCGATGCCGAACAGTTTCCCCGCAATCAGCCGCGAAGAAGAGTATGGCATGGCGGCCAGAAGCGGTCCGTTGCGCGTCGCGGTTTCCCTGCGGGCCGCATGCATGGCCAGGAGGAGCGCCGCAAAAAACACGGGAAACAGAAACATGCTTTGCTGCAGGGCGAACCGCCCGATATTGGTGTTGTCGGGATCCACAAACGCGATCAACCCGTACACTCCGGCAAAGATCAGCAGGAGCATCCAGATGAGCGGGCTTCGGCCCCACAGCTTCCACTCCACCGTCAAATACCGCATCATGCCGCTCATCCGGCATCCCCTTCCATGACCAGGATGTACCCGTCTTCCAGACCGGCCGCGGCGGGCCGGGCTTCGGGGAAGGGACGCCCGTCGGCGATGACGCGCACTTCAAGACCGTCCGCCGTTCTGCGGGCGCTCACCACCTTGCATCGGGAACGGATCTCATCGGCGCCGCGTTCGGTCACGATGCCGGTCCATACCTTGCCTTCGGCCCTGGCGGCGAGTTCCCGCCTGTCTCCGCTGAAAGCGATTTTGCCCTTGCGCAGGATGGCGAGGCGCGTGCACGAGCTTTCCACATCGCTGACGATGTGTGTGGAGAGCAGGATGACCCGGCCCGCGCTCCACTCGTCCAGCAGGTTGCGGAAGCGGATGCGCTCCTCCGGGTCGAGTCCGGCGGTCGGCTCGTCGACGATGACGAGCTTCGGATCGCCGAGCAGCGCCTGCGCGATGCCGATGCGCTGCTTCATGCCACCGGAATAGCGGGCGATTTTGGTCCGGGCGTGCGCGGTCATGTTGAGCCGTTCGAGCAATTCGGCAATTTGCCGTTTGCGCCGCCCGGCATCCGTGATGCCTTTCATGATCGCCGCGTAATCGAGAAATTCTTCGCCGGTCAGCTTTTTGTACAAGCCAAATTCCTGGGGCAGATACCCGAGGATTTGCCGAATGGCGTGGTCGTCTTTTCCGAGGGTGTACGGCCCTATTCGGACGTCCCCCGACGTTCGCGGCAAAATGGTGGCCAAAATTTGCATCAGCGTCGATTTTCCGGCGCCGTTCGGTCCAAGCAGACCGAAGATGCCGCTCGGGATCGTGAGGTCGATCTGATCCAGCGCGGGCGGCCGGCTGCCGTAGGATTTGGTCAGTTGATGGATCCGTACTTCCATGGATGTTCCTCCATCGTATCATTCATCCAAGCGCGCTTCGATGGACATTTTGGGCTCGAGCTCACCAAGTATGACGAGTGAAGCTTCAAAAAGTTGTCGGATCAAGCAACTCATTGACACGCAATTTGTTCGCCTGGTAAAATTGTTTGTACATACAAATATACCACATGTATCACACCACTCTTATGCCGGAGTTGAAACCCATTGCTGGACAAATATTTTAAGGATTGCCTGTACTTTTCGGCCATTCGCCTTGGCCGGGTCATCACCCGGATGGCCGAGGAAGAATTCGGCAGGATCGGATTGTCTCCGACCTATGCGTTCCTGCTGATGGCGGTATATGAAAAAGAGGGGCTGACCCAGAAAGAACTCGGGGAAATCCTCCATTTGACGCCTTCGACCGTCACCCGCTTCATCGAAAAGCTGGAAGCGAAACAGCTTGTTTCCAGCCGGCAGGATGGACGCCTGTCGCGCATTTATTTGACCGACAAGGGAAGGGACATCCAGCGGCAGATTTCGGAATGCTGGGAAAGCCTGCACGACCGGTACGCCAGGGTGCTCGGCCGGGAGGAAGGAGACACGTTGACCCGCCGCCTGTACGATGTGAGTGTGCTGTTGGAGCAGGCGTAAGGCGGTGCGGGGAGACGGCAGGGGGGCGTGTGAGATTTAATTTGTATGTACAAACAAATATCGGGAACAGAAAAGGAGAATGACCGGATGGAAACCAGGGACCCAGGACGCTGGGCGGCGCTGGCCGTGGTCCTCACGGCGACCCTGCTGTCGATTGTGAGCGTGTTTATTTCCAACGTGGCTCTCCCTGTCATGCAGCAGGATCTGAACGCTTCGGCCGGGCAGGCGCAAATGATCCTCGCCGGATACAATTTGATGTTTGGCCTTTTCCTTGTCATCGGAGGAAGATTGGGGGACTTTTACGGAATCAGGCGCGTGTTTCTGCTCGGACTTGCGCTGTTCACGGCGGCATCGGCCGTTTCGGGTTTTGCGCCGGGACCGGCTTCCCTCATCGCCTCCCGGGCCGTTCAGGGATTGGGAGCGGCCCTCATGATCCCGCAAGTCATGTCCTTCATCCAGGTGTATTTCACCGGGAAGGAGCGGGGGATGGCGCTCGGCGCCTATGCGGCCGTCGGGGGCTTCGGATCCACCGCCGCCCAGCTTCTGGGCGGCTGGCTCATTGCCGCCGATTGGTTCGGGTTGGGCTGGCGCATGATCTATCTGCTCAACGTTCCTGTCGGATTATTGGCCATGTTGGCGGCGATCCGGGTCCTGCGGGAACGGATCGCGGCCGCCCGGAACGACCGCCGTCCGGACTGGACCGGAGCCGCGCTCGTGACCGCCGCGCTGTCCGCGTTGTGTTTTCCGCTCACGTTCGGAAACGACCTCGGCTGGCCGTGGTGGATCTTCGTTTTGCTCCTGGCGTCGCCGGTCCTCGCCTTCGCCTTTGTCCGGCATCAAATGCGGCTGGAAACAAGCGGCCGACAGGCGCCGCTCATCAGCCCTTCTCTGTTTCAGCGGAAAAGTTTTTCCGCCGGCAACCTGTCCATCCTGCTGTTTTATGCCAACAACGCGGTCCTGTTCATCGTCATGCCGCTGTTTTTGCAGAGGGGGCTGGGGATGACGCCGTTTCAGTCCGGGCTCGTCTTTGCCCCGCTGGCGCTCGGATTTGCCCTGACCTCGATGAAAAGCGGCGGATGGGCGGCGGTATTCGGACACCGGACGCTGACCGCCGGCTGCCTTCTGCTGGGAGCGAGCTATCTGCTGCTTTATGCCACCGACGCCGCCTTCGGCCCGGATCTGACCGGCTATGAATGGATTCCCGCCGCGCTGCTGGCCGGTGTGGCGATGGGCCTCATCTCCGCGCCGCTGAATTTTCTGACGCTGGCTCATGTGAAGGAGCGCGAGACGGGCCAGGCTTCGGGCATCATCACCGCAGGGGTGGAAATCGCCTATGCGCTGGGCACGGTGGCGGGCGGGATGATCTTCTTTTCCGTCGTGGGGACGGACGTCGGCGGTGTTTCCGGACTCGCGGGCGGAACGGACCGTTCCGCATATGTTCAGGCCGTCCACAGCGCCATCGGGTTCAACGGGCTGCTGGTCATCGGCATGCTGGTGCTCATCCGTTATCTGAAAAGATAAATCAGGATCCTTCAGAAAACCTCGATGAAGCAGGGACAAGAACTTTTCTGTTTTTCACATCATAGATTCCGGCAGGCGTCAGCCGGATAAAGGGCAAATGGGTCGCGGACAGGAAAAACAGGGTGAATGCCGGATCCTCGTACGGATACCCGCGCTCTTTCAGGAGATGGATCATCCTTTTTTCCAGCGGGATCAACGTCTCCAGTTCCAGATCGGACATCCTTCCCATCAAAGGCAGAGGTACCTCATGCAGGACGCGTTGATCCTCGACCAGTACCATGCCTCCGCCGATCTCCTTCATCCGCTCGAAGGCGAGCCGCATATCCTGTTTGTTTTTCCCGATCATGAGAACATCTTCAGGGCCGGAGTAGGAGCTCGCAAAACCGCCGAGGCTCCGGGCAAACCCTTTGATCGCCGTGTTGATTCTCCAGGAGCCGTCCTTTGCGATCATGAGCAGGAAGCATTCGTCGTGATCGGGCGACAATGCGTCGCGGTTGAGATCCACACTGCTTTCGTAAGGCCTCGTAATCACATTGTTGAGCAGGTGGATCCCGGCCGGATGGGGAAAATGAAAGTCTTCCTTCGTCAAATTCCATCGGATCTCGAGCGGTGACAGATTGTACTGTCTCCAATCGATCGCGGACGAATCATGCAGCGCCTTTCCGTCGCGCCTGATCCATTTCCCTTTGGCCAAAACGCTCACAGGAGCCGGATCCCGCGGGTCGCGCAGGATGTTCAGGTTGGCGATGCGGCCCGTGGCAACGGAACCGTGCAAATGCTCGATGTTGTAGTAGACGGCGATATTGTAGCTGGCAAGATGATAGGCGTCGATTGTCGGGACGCCGTGCTCCATCGCCTTTTTGATCAACAGGTCGGTCACGCCGTTTTCATAGAAGTAGGGGTGGGAACCATCGGTGGTCACAAAAAAACGGTCAAACTTCCGGACGCCCAGCTCCATCAGTTCTTTCAACAAAACATCCAGGTCCGGACGGATCGAGGAATGCCTCAAAGAGACCCAGTACCCGTGTTTGAGGCGCGCAAGCGCTTCCTGGCCGGTCATCGCTTCATGGTCGCAGCCTGCGCCAAACAGCATGAGTTTCGCCAGCGTTTTTTCGGAAGCGCCGGGGAAATGCCCCTCGATTTTTTTGTTCAGTCTCTTCGTCTCCTGCATCCAGGACAGGATTTCGTCATCGCCTTCCATCAATTTCGGCCATCCGGTGAGCTCGCCGCCCTGCAGCACCGATTCGTGCCGCAGCCAGGCGAGAATATCCCCGGTGTTGAATTTGCCGGCAAGATCCTTCAGTTCGGTTTGCGCGTCAAACCGGCACCACCAGTACAGGCTGTAGGGCGTTTGATGCAGTTCATCGATCAGGGCAAACGCCTTCGACGGCTGCATCCCGGCAAACATCAGCATGTTGTCGCAAATGAGCGTCGTGGTGCCGAACTGTCCGGCATATCTGGCAAAGGAGAGGGGATTGTACTCCATGAACGGATGGACATGCGGCTCCATATAACCCGGCACGACAAATGATCCCCGGCAATCGACGATCTCCGCTTCCTTTGCGTTTACGGGCAGCTGGTCGCCCACATACACAATGCGGTCCCCATAAATCCAGACGTTCGCCTGCTCCCATTGATGCAGGTAAGAATTCAGACAGGTGGCATTCTGGAGGATGATGTGGGGACTTTGTTCTCCGTCAAGCACCCCGGCATGTGCCCGCAGCTGTTGATTGCTCCAACGGTATGGTTGAAGACTCATTTCATTCACCCCCTGCATTTTTCATCTTACCACGATCCGAAAGTTCGGTTCTATCCTCGTGCAACGATCTTTGTTTTTCTCGGCGGCCGAGAGTGCGCGCGTCCGAAAGGCGGTCGCCGCCGGCGCCGCGCCGGTGCCGTGAGAGAAGCAAAATGCTTCTCTCAGCGGTTGCGATGGCGCCGTTGGTGCCTTGAGAGAAGCAAAATGCTTCTCTCAGCCGTTGCGAGTGCGCCGCCGGCGCCTTGAGAGAAGCAAAATGCTTCTCTCAGCCGTTGCGAGTGCGCCGCCGGCGCCTTGAGAGAAGCAAAATGCTTCTCTCAGCCGTTGCGAGTGCGCCGCCGGTGCCGTGAGAGAAGCAAAATGCTTCTCTCAGCGGTTGCGATGGCGCCGTTGGTGCCTTGAGAGAAGCAAAATGCTTCTCTCAGCCGTTGCGATGGCGCGGCCGGTGCCGTGAGAGAAGCAAAATGCTTCTCTCAGCCGTTGCGCTGGCGCGGCCGGTGCCGTGAGAGAAGCAAAATGCTTCTCTCAGCCGTTGCGAGTGCGCCGCCGGCGCCGTGAGAGAAGCAAAATGCTTCTCGCTGGGCCGCATGAACGCCATCCCGTCAGCTTTTCGTCTTCTCCGTCAACATCGGTTCGTACATCATGATCGCATGGTTTTCGGTAATATACTCATCGTCAATGAGCTCATCTTCCGGCGTATAAACTTTTCTGCAGATGATGTTGTGCCTGACGTAGCCGCCCCAATACTCGCGCGTGATCCAGTGCTCCTTTTCATAGACTTCATATTTTCTTAACGGCGGAGCGTTGGACCTCCATTCCCCTGCCAGGTGCGTATCCGTCAAATAGACGATGAGCTGGTACGGCTGATCCGTTTCGTTTTTGATTTGCAGGTCAAGATAATTGTAGGCGCAGGTCGCCCCGCTGCCGAACGGCTGCTCCCTGTTGGAATCGGGAAACACGTCATAACTGTGCCGGTGTCTTTCGGTCACGGTCAAGGGAGTGTGCAGGGTCATCCAGTAAATGAGGTTGGACAACTGGCACAGCCCGCCGCCCACGCCGGCAGTAACCTTGCCGTAAAACAGCACCATTCCGTCCACGTAACCTTTTCTTCTTGTTGGATTGCCGATCAGGCGCCAGTATGAAAAGGTTTCTCCGGGTTTGACAAGGATCCCGTTGATCCGCCGGGAAGCGATCTGCAGATTTTTGACCTTGTTGTGCTGCAGCCACATGTCTGTATTTCCCAGTTGTCGCATAAGCGGGGTTTTGTGGGCGAAAATGACATAGGGTAGCAAATCAGTCGCTTTTTGGGACGCATAGTTCCTGCCGCTGAAGTACCAGTCGCAGTATCGCTTCAGCCGATAATATTTTTTGCCCAAATAAATTCTCAACGGACTTCTTTTCACAGGTTTCAAAGAAGTCAACCTTCTTTCAGTTCCCCTGTTTATGATCAAGATGGAAAAAATCTGAATAACGGTCTGTGTTTGTGAAGAATTGTATCAAAGGACGGGGTTGTTGAGAAGACATCAAGTGCGCGGCGTGTATCATTTTCGAGTATCTTTTTGTTGCCGTCAAACGTTTATTAAGTGTAAGGTCATTTTAAGGAGGGCGCCCTATGACCTTGGAACAAATGCGACAAATACACACCAGGCTGCTGAAATACTGCATGTCCGTGACAGGCTCGCCGTGGGATGCCGAAGATTTGGCCCAGGACACCTGCGTGAAGGCGATGCCGGTGTTGACGGGCCGTCTTTCGCATGACAATCCGGAAGCGTACGTGAAACGCATTGCCAAAACGACGTGGATCGATCATCAGCGGCGGAAACGCCGTTCGGAAGCCGGTTGGGAGGCCGGGATGCGCCCGGGTTCCCGTCAGGATACGTACCCTGTCGAGCTGGAACCGGCGCTGCACATTACCCTGCGCGTTTTGTCGCCTTTGCAGCGGACGGTGCTGCTGTTGCAGGACGTGCTCGGATACCGGACCCGCGAGACAGCCCGCGCGCTTCGCACGACCGAAGGCGCTGTGAAAGCCGCGCTTCAGAGAGCGAGAAAAACGCTCAAAGAACGCAGGACGCCGGAGGATGAGGTCGTTTTTGACCCGCCGGCGGATCGCGACGCCGCGCTGGCCCGGGCCTATGCCGAAGCGATTCGGGACGGCGACGCGGAGCGGATCGTCCGGCTGTATTGCGAGGAATCGGCGGCGATGTCCGACGCGATTCCCGACCTCGTGTCCGGCCTGTCCGTGTCCGATCCGGTCGGCAAGCCCGCACCGTCGGCCGGCCTGCCCGTTGAGGCTCGTGCGGCCGGCTTCGCGCATGGAAAAGGAAAACGATCCGCGCCGGCCCAAACCTTCCCGACGATGTCTTGTCCGTTCATGCGGTGCGCTGCCTGACGGAAAGGATGAGTTGACTGTGAATCTGGTTCCCTATGTGGTGGAGCAAACTTCACGCGGCGAACGGAGCTACGACATATATTCCCGGCTGCTGAAGGACCGCATCGTTGTCGTCGGCGGGGAAGTCAACGACGTGATGGCGCAGAGCATCGTGGCGCAGTTGTTGTTTCTCGCCGCGGAAGATCCCGGGAAAGACATCCACATGTACATCAACTGTCCGGGCGGATTGGTGACGGCGGGCTTTGCCATCTATGACACGATGCAGCATATCAAGCCGGACGTCTCCACGATCTGCATGGGATTTGCCGGAAGTTTCGGCGCGATCCTGCTCACCGCGGGCGCAAAAGGAAAGCGGTACGCGCTGCCCAACAGCGAAGTGATGATTCACCAGCCGTTGGGAGGTGCCAGGGGGCAGGCATCGGACATCAAGATCCAGTCCGACTGGATCCTGAAAACGAGGGAAAAAGTCAACCGGGTTTTGGCCCATCATACCGGGCAAAGCATCGAACGCATCGCCCAGGATACGGAGCGGGACCGGTATATGACCGCGGAAGAGGCCAGGGATTACGGCTTGATCGACCATGTGCTGCAGTAAAAACTTGAACAGCAAAAAGGTTGGGAGGAGGACTGCGTTCTCCATCCCAACCTTTTTCCATTTTCGGCCTGCCCTGCGCAGTCCGTCCTTGCACAAACGCAGCCGGTACGGCTCATTCCGGGTTCACATGGACGATCAGGGGGTATACGGTGTCGGACCACATCGTATTCTCCACCGTGGTGTAGAAGAAATAGGTGGAAGGCAGGCCGGGCGGCTGCACGTCCACGGCAAATTCCACCGTGTCGCTATCACTGTCGACCTGGGCAATCCCGCATTTCCCGCTGGGATCAGTATTGCATACGTTCTGAATGCCTTGCGGATCCAGGTTGTCGTCATGCTCGACCAACAGCGCCCAGTATACGGTGCCGCCGAGCGAATTGACCTTCACGGTGAAGCGAATCAGGTATTGTCCTCCATCTGCCGGCTCCACCGAATACGTTGCTTCCACAACTTCAATGCCTGTTGTGCTGAAATTGTAAACATATATGTCCGACAGCGTGCCGTCCGGCGCTTCCGCCGCCACATACAGCGCGTATTTGCCCTTCTCCGTCAACCCCGTAACCGTGAAGGCGGCTTTGTCTCCCGAGACGTTGGCTGTTCCCCGGGAACCCTGCCCCTCGGAAGCCAATTGTTTCAGCTGTTCGGCATTGGAGGGAGCCGATGTTCCTTGTTCCGCAGCATAATAGTACACCTTGGCCGCCCGGGCTGTACCCAGTTCGAACCGGACAAAATTGGCGTGCGCCTCATACACCGCCTGCGTGACGGAGGGCGGGCCGGCCGGCTGCGGATCGGGTACATAAGGTGATTCCGGACTGGAGGGAGGGGTTGCTGGTCCGGCAAACCGGGATGCCGGCTGGCCGTTCACCGTGTCCACCTGCAGGTCTCCCTCCAGGCGGATGTTCTGTCCGGCCGGCATGCCTTCGCCGGTTTCGACGGCGCCGACCTGGCCCGTGCCGGTCAGCACGATCTCTCCGCTGAACTCGCCAAGGAGGACGATTTTGCCCACCTCGCCGGTGACTTCAATGACAAGCTCTCCATCCTGCCCGCCGGAAACCACACTGATTTCCAGCAAGTCGGAATCGCCGTGAACCGTAACCTGCACCTGCTCATGAATCGGGTCAAAGATCTCGATCCGCGACTCCCCGGCAACCTGCACATTGGCGGAGCTGACAAAATTGAGTCCGAGCCGGGCGGGCCGGTTTTGCTGCTCCTGTGAGGAAGCTCTTTCCTGCACACTTCCCGCGCCGCCTCCCGGAAACTGGAATACGTTTTCTCTGATCTGCTGAAGGATTTGATCGGTGTTCAGCCTGTCCAGGTGATCCCTGAACCAATACTCGGAAAATCCATCAAAGTTCGGGTTAAAGTCTACAAAGGGAGAGGTATACAGCGGCAAGGTGATGATCAGGTCCAGGCCGTCAAGCGGGTCGTCCGGAAAGATCCCCGGGGCCAGGCCGGTGTTCAAGATTTGATTGATGGCGTCTGAAATTATTTTTTGGTAAGCGGTCTGGCCAATCAGAAACACATTGAGAATGTCAGCATTCGCCTTATTGCCGGATCCGTTTTCCTGCCGGTCGGATGGTGCCGCAGGTTGTTCCGTCCCGGATGCGGGTTCCTCCGCTGCGGTTTCGGGCTCCTCCGCTGCGGCTGCCGTTTCATCGGTACCGGCTGCGGGTTCCTCCACTTCGGGCACAGGTTCCTCCGTCCCGGATGCAGGCTCCTCCGCTTCGGTTGCCGGCGAATCCTGCGCCTTCGGATTCTCCAGGCCGAGGGCTTTCCTCACGACATCTTCAAATTGTTTGGCGAAGTCCTGCGCATTCGTCAGCACCGGTCCTTTTGGACCATCAAGATCGACAGCCGCCCGTCCAAGTTCCTCCAGGGCTTCACGAGATCCTTTATATTTGAGATCGGGTTCGTAAACGGCGAGGGCCTGGACAACTTTTCCCGTCCTCTTTGCGTCATCTGCCTTCGCCAGGGCGATATGACCGTCCTCTTCCGACACATTCGCCCCGATGCCATCCAGATCGATCACTTCGGTGTCCCGGTAGATCAGGACATCACCCCCGAATTCGGTTCCGGACAACATCAACAGAAACTCCGGGCTGTCCGCCTTCCCCGGCAAGATCACGACATTGCCTTCCACAGCCGAATGGTACAGGAAAACCGCATCCCTCGCGCCCGGCATCACCACCAGATGACCTTTGACATGAACGTTCAGGATGAATCCCGCATTCGCCGACACATACAGGTTGCCGTCAATTACGGCATTGTCTCCGTCAAGCAAGTAAGCCTCATCCGGGGCTGCGCCATTGTGCGGCAGATCCAGTCCTTTGACCGAAACAATCGTGTCTCCGTCGTTTTCAAAGGAGATGGCCGCGCCGATGAGCGCATGACGGTTCACAGACTGGAACAGTCCGGAAAGGGAATGGTCCCACCGGTACCGGTGACCGTTGATCGTCACCGTCTCATCGTCCAGCGCTTCAATCCGCCTGACCTCAAACAGCAGCCGGTGGATGAGCGCCGCCGCTTCCGCGCGGGTCAGGTAGTCCCGCGGCGCAAACACTCCTTTCGCCTTGCCGCTGATCACCTTCATGTTGGCAAGGGCGCCCACTGCGCCGGCAAACCAGTCCGTCTCCCGCACATCGGCGAATATCGACGCGTGGCGGGAAGCCTCCGGCTTCCCCGAGATTCTGGCCAGAAGCGCTGCCGCCTCCGCCCGGGTGATCGGAGAATCGCCCCGGAAGGTGCCGTCCTCGTATCCGCGAACCAATCCCGCCTCGTACAGCGCCTGGATATAGGGCGCTTCTTCCGAATCCGGGGGCACATCCTTGAACACGGACCCCTGGGCTGGAAGAAGCCCTATCGAACGGGCCAGCCACACCGCGAGGTCCGCCCGGGTGACGGGCTGATCCGGCGCGAAACCGCCCGAACCGTCCGGCTGGATGGCGCCAATGTTCGTCAAATACGCCAACGGTTCCAGATAATAGGCCTGCTTCGGCAAATCGCTGTAAAGGTCCAGCGGCGATGTCCGCTCCGTCTGAGCCGCATCCTCTTCGGCCCAGGCAATCGCCGGCAGCGTCCCCATGAACAACAGGAGACAGAGCCACGCCGCCATGATCCGCCTCACAGGAAGGCCTTTGCGCTTGTTCACGATTTGTTCCTCCTTTGGTGCATGATTCGGATGTTTGGTATTCTTCCGTTATCTTAGAGAAAATTGACGGGAAAATCTCTTAAAAAATTCTTAAAACAACCTGGACAGAATTGCCGATATTTCTCTATAAAGGCATAGAGGTTTCGGGGTGGTGCCAGACATGAGCCATATTCTCGTAGTGGACAACGAAAAGGAACTGCTCGATCTGTTGGAACTGCATCTGACGGAATCCGGCATGCGCGTGGCGAAAGCGGAATCCGGGTTGACGGCCCTTGACCTGCTTCGCCGCCGCCCGTTCGACCTGGTCATCCTCGACATTATGATGGACGAAATGGACGGCTTCGCGGTGCTCAGGCACATTCGGGAAGCCGCTTTGAACATGCCGGTGATTTTGCTCAGCGCCAGGCATGAACCGGAAAGCAAGGTATACGGCCTCAATCTCGGCGCGGACGACTATGTGACCAAACCGTTCAGTCCCGCCGAACTGGTGGCGCGCGTGAACGCCCACCTTCGGCGGGCCAGCGGCACGCTGTCCGTGGAGTATTCCATGGCCTATTCCTTCGGCAATCTGACCCTGAACCCGTCCGGGCAGGTTTTGTTCAAAAACAATCAGCCGATCCCGCTGTCCGCGCTGGAAACGAAAATCATGCTCGCCCTGATCCAACGCCCGAACCAGCCGGTATCCAAGGTCCGTTTGTTCGAAGTGGCCTGGGGACACGAAAACTATGACGAAAATTCCGTCAACGTGTATATCAATCTTTTGCGGAAAAAAATCGAGGATGATCCCCGTGCGCCAAACTACATCCACACGGTTTGGGGAGTCGGTTACATGCTGGCGGGGAATGCGGAATGAAGCTGAAAACGAAAGTCATCCTGCTGCTTGCCGCAGCCATTGTGGTGACCATCGCGGCGACGGAATTCATCTTTCGCGAAACTACCCTTCGCTTTCTCTCCGGATATGACCATTTGAAGCTCCAGAAGTTGAGCGAAGAACTGGGCGAGCGGCTCGATAGCGTGGACGTGCGCGATCCGGAACTGCTTGCCCGGGAAATCGGGGACTTCCTTCGGGCGCATGAATCCATCGGGATCGAACTTTTCGCGAGCGACGGAACTTTGCTGTATTCCTCCGCTCCCCGTCCGGCGGCCCCGGCGTTTCCGGAGATCATGGAGCGTCTCGCCAATCCGTTTCAACGAATGTACTTCGGCCGGGATCTGTCCGTGGTCTATGAGACGCGCGCGGGCGGGGAAAAGGTTTTTGCCCTTTTCGATGTCAGGGGCGATGACCTGATGCCGCTGCAATTTTTTCTGTATATCCGTGATTGGGCCGTTTTTCCGTTTTTTGTCGTCCCGCTGGCGCTGCTCGTCGTTTTGCCCACGCTCGTCGTCCTGTTTTTCGTTCTGTGGATGACGCGCAGGCTGAACCGGCTGCATCAGGCCATGCAGCGCGTCGATCTGTCCGGGGACCCCGTGCTCCTGGAAGATCGCTCCAGGGACGAAATCGGAGAGTTGACGAAGCTGTACAACGGGATGATTGTGAAAATGCACGATCAGTACCGTCACATCCGTCATATCGAAGAGGCCCGCACGAAGCTGATATCCCGGCTGTCCCACGATCTCAGAACCCCGCTGTCCATCGTTCAGGGCTATGCGGAAACGCTCCAGCGAGGATCGGCCCATGAAAGGGAGACCCGGATCCGTCATGCGACGATCATTTTGCAGAAAACGGGCTACATGAACGAATTACTGCGCAAACTGTTCCGGCTCGCCAAGCTGGACGACCCGTCGCAAGCGTTCCGGACAAGCGAAGGTTATATGGATTCCCTGCTGCAGGACATCATGGCGGACTACGTTCTGATTTTGCAAGACAGGGGCATGGAGTGGCATCTGGACATTCCGGAAGCGCCCGTCGCGGCTCACTTCGATCAGGAAGGATTGACGCAGGCCATCCGCAATCTGATCGACAACGCGATTTTGCACGGAGGCGGCGGCAACTATCTGGGCGTTCGGCTGAAAAGGGACAACGGATCGTTGATTATTGAAATTGAAGACCGGGGCAAGGGGATTCCGCCGCAGGAACTGGATCATATTTTTGAACCTTTTTACCGGGTCGACAAGGGCCGGCCCAGCGATGGGCTCGGCATCGGGCTGACCCAGGCGGACGCCATCATCAAACAGCACGGCGGCACCATCGAGGTCACTTCGATCCCCCATGTCAGCACGGTCTTCCGCGTCGTGCTTCCAAAAAAACATTTCTGTCCATCCCCTTATGCTGTTAGACAAATGTAAAATATATAATAGACTATCGTCTAAAATCAAAAAGAGGGCGAGGGTTCCATGGTAAAGCATCCATTGTCATGGAACGACTGGGTGGGGGGACGCAACAATTTTTTACTTTGAATCCCTTGAGAGCAACTTTTCGATCTCGTCGGGCCCAAACACATACGAGTTTCCGCACAAATGACAGCTGATTTCCATCGATTCCCGGTTTTCGCAGGCCGCGGTCAACTCACCGATTCCCAAAGAAAAAAGCATTGGAGCCATCATATCTTTGTTGCAATCGCAATAGGCCCTCACCGGCAGCTCGTCCAGAATTTCAATATCATCAAACAGGCGGAATACCGTTTGACGAAACTCTTCTCCCTGGCCCATCGAAGGAGAAATGCCGTGCAGCCGGTTCAAGATGACTTTGATGTCATCCATCAACTCCTTCGGTGCGCCGGGCAGCAATTGGGCCAGCACCCCAATGCCCTCCCTGATCTGTCCGGCGTCATCATAGCCTATATGGATCGCGAAGCAGGTCGGCGTTTGTTCGCTTTGATGATAATAATGCGACAAGTCATCGAGAATGTTTCGATAAGGCATATCCGTGATCCCCGTAAAGTGCCGGAACATGCCCGCATCCTTCACGATGTGGATCACGCCCCGGTCGCCGACCAGTTGCGGGATTGTCATGTCATCGAGAAACCCGGAAGGCTCCTGAAGCAGCCCATCGCTGACCGTGCCGCGCACGTGTCCCTGCCAATCCGCATCGGCATATAACGTGCCGGCCGGGCAACTCAATTTTACCTTGATGCTCAGACGTTGATGGTCTTTCAGAGTACCCGCCAAAAGACTTGCAGCCGATACGGTCAAGCCAAGTGCATGGCGCAATTGTCTGCTTTTGAGGTATGGCCGATGGCAGATGGTCCTCAGCAGGTCCGCATTGTTGACAAACAAAATCAGGGCGCTTTTTGAAAAGGCCATTGTTTTGATCAAAAGATTATTCATCAGGCTTTTGTCCACCTCGATTTCCGGAATGGAAAAGATTGGTTGAAACGATTATAATTCATGACATGATGTCAGGTTCAAGCCCTACCATGTTGATTTTCAGGCAGGTGCTAAAAATGATAGAGAAAGGATGGAAAATCGGTGAATTGGCGAAAAAAACCGGCCTCACCGTCCGAATGCTGCATCACTACGACCGGATCGGCCTGTTTTCTCCATCAAGATATACAGCGTCTGGACACCGGTTGTATACCCTCGACGATTTGAAAAGACTCCAGCAGATTGTTTCCCTGAAACAGTTGGGGTTTCGCCTCCAGGATATTCGATCCATGTTGCAACATGAGGATTACGACCCCGCGGAAATGCTGCAGCAGCAGATTGCCCGCCTTGACAGCCAGATTCAGGTTTTGATCGGGCTTAAAGATCAATTGCAGCAATTGCACGACCTTTATCAAAAAGGAACAATGGGGACCGTTGATCAATTCTTGAACGTGATGCGGATGATGACCATGACGCGGAGTCCGCATTTTACCGCAAGGCAAATTGAAAAATTGAAACAGCAATACCTTGAACAGAAAAACAAATCGAACCACGATGCCGCGATCCGGAGTTTGTTGGATGAACTTCGGAAACTCTACCTTCTGGGAAAATCGCCGGATGACCGGGACGTTCGGGCCTTGGCGCGTCGCTGGAAGAAGGAAATGGACGCCCTTGCCCTTACGGATCCGCAGCTCGTTCAAGCCGCAGAGCAATACTACAAGGAAAGGCCTGAAGACGGGGAGATGCACGGACTGGACAAAGAGCTGTACTTGTTCCTGAAGAAGGCCTTGTCGCAACGATATGTGGCCAATTGATTCGAAAGTAACCGATGCGAAAGAAAAACGTTGGACGGAAAAATCTGGCCGTTTTCCGTCCAACGTTTTTGTCGGTTTCCCGATTTCATCGGTTTGTCCAGATCACAAGTTAGACAAATGTAAAAAACATATTGACATGTTTTTAGACAAATGTAAAATATATTATAGACAATTGTCTAAAACCAAAAAGAGAGCGGGGTTTCCATGGAAAAGCTTCCTGATGCGGAATTTGAAATCATGAAAGTGGTATGGTCCCACGAACCTCCGATCACCACGAACATCGTCATGGAACGGCTGGGGAAACGCAAAACATGGAAGGCGCCGACTGTGATTTCTCTTATGTCGCGGCTGGTGAAGCGGGGGTTTTTGCGGACGGAAAAGGTTGGCAAGGAGCGGCTCTATTTCCCAATTGTCACGAGGGACGAATACCTCGCGTTCGAAACGGGACATTTCATGAAGACGGTCCATGAAAATTCGTTTCTCAGCCTCGTGAACACCCTTTATTCCGGCAAACAGATCAGCGATCGGGATCTGGAAGAACTGCGGAACTGGTTGAGGGAAATGAGGGATTGACATGCACCTTCCCGAGTTTTTGGCCGGATTGATCGAGCGCTCCGCGGCCATGTCGGTGTTGATCCTCGCGTTTCTCGCCGCCACTCCGATGCTGGAGAAGCGGTATGCGGCCAGGTGGCGATATCGCGCCTGGATGGTGATCGTGCTCGGATTGTTGATCCCTTTCCGGTTGCCTCTGGATGCCGCTTTCTTTCAGGTCGATCTGCCCGTGCCCGAGGCGGGGATGGAACGGATGATCCCGTTCTGGTCCGAGCCGGAGGCGCCGGCGGAATTTGCGGGGTCGCGCGAACATCCTGCCCCATGGCGGCATGGGTGGGCAGGCGGGATTTGGGCGGCGGGAGCCGCTGCCGCGGCGGCCTGTTTGGCCTGGGGACATTGGCGTTTTCTGCGTTTGACGCGCCGGTGGAGCGAGGAGATCACCGATCCGCGCCTGCTGGCTTTGTTTAAGGAACTGAAGACGGAACTTGGCATCGCCAGGCCGGTCGCATTGAAAACTTGTTCCTGCATCAACAGTCCGATGCTGACCGGATTGTTCCGGCCCGCCATCCTGCTGCCGCCTGCCGTCCTGGCGCAGGAAGGCCTGCCTTTCATCCTGAAACACGAACTGGTGCACCTGCAAAATCACGACTTGTTTCGCAAGGGATTGACGCTCCTGGCTGCCGTCGTTCACTGGTTCAACCCGTTGGTCTATCTCATGGCGAGAGCCGTCGACGCGCAGTGCGAATTGAACTGCGACGAACGGGTGCTGCAGGGCGCAGCCCCGCGCCAGCGCAGGGAATACGGCGAAACCATTCTTCGGGTTGTCCAAAACGGGGCCATGCGGCAGACATGGTTGACGACCAATTTTTACGGAGGGAAAAGGGAAATGAAATCGCGCATTCATTCCATTATGAACATGACAAAAAAGAAAACCGGCATCGCGGTATTCGCTGTCGTCCTGCTTGCGACAGCCGCAACCGGAGTGACATTTGTCAGCTATTCAACGGCAACGGCTGCCGATAAACAGCCTGCCGCTGCCGGCGGAGATCCTGGAGCGGGCCATGCGTCGATGGATTCCTATGCGGCTTATTTGACCAAGGTGGAAGATGATCCTGTCCGGTATTACTACAACGGCCGCTGGGTTCGCTCTCTGTATGATGAGGACACGCAAAGCGGAAGGAAGATTCTCTTTTTCAATGCCGTAGAAGATGCGGACGTTCCGGATTTGCCGCCTGTTTATCTCAAGACAGTCCGAAACGGGGAAACGGGACAAATCGAGGGGTTGGCGGAAATATCCGGGAGCGAAGCGTTCCAGCTGATGGAAGATGATGAGGTGCAGAGTTTCATCATGTTCAAAAAGTGATAAATTCGCAAACTACAGGAAATTGCTGCCACACAGCTGTCAGCAACCCCTCCCTACAATGGGAATTGCAAGCGAGCCGATCTCGGCGAGCAACAATTCCCATTTGATGTTCAGGAGGAGATACGCCATGACAAAAACAAACACGGAAACCGCCATCCGTCCGTTCCGCATCCGCATCCCCGAGGAGGAACTGCGCGACCTTCGGGAGCGCCTGGGGCGCACCCGCTGGCCTGACGATCTGCCCGGGACCGGCTGGAAACGGGGCGTGCCGGTCGCCTACCTGAAGGAACTGGCCGATTACTGGGCGAACGGCTACGATTGGCGGAAGCACGAGGAGGAGCTGAACCGTTACCCGCAATTCACGACGACGATCGACGGCGAGAACGTGCATTTCCTGCATGTCCGCTCACCCGAGCCGGACGCGCTGCCGCTCATGCTCATCCATGGCTGGCCGGGTTCCGTTGTGGAATTCCTCAAGGTCATCGGTCCGCTGAGCGATCCGCGTTCCCACGGCGGCGATCCGAAGCAGGCGTTCCATCTCGTGATTCCGTCGCTTCCCGGCCACGGGTTCTCGGGCCCGATCCGCCGCCCGGGATGGACGGACGGAAAAGTCGCGGACGCCCTCATCGAACTGATGAGCCGGCTCGGCTATGACCGGTACGGCGTGCAGGGCGGCGACATCGGGGCGTTCATCGCGCCGCTGATGGGCCGCAGGGCGCCGGAGCGCATCGCCGGAATCCATGTCAACGCGCTGGTGACGTTCCCGTCGGGCGATCCGGAGGAGATGGCGAGCCTGACGGAAGCCGAGCAGCGGCGGATGGCGATTTTCAAGCAATGGAACGACGACCTGATGGGCTACATGCACATCCAGGGAACGAGGCCGCAGACGCTCGCCTACGGGCTGGCCGATTCGCCGGCGGGGCAGCTCGCATGGATCGTGGAGAAGTTCAAGGACTGGACGGACCCGGCCGCCGAGCTTCCGGAGGACGCCGTCGACCGGGACCAGCTGCTCACGAATGTGACGATTTATTGGCTCACCAATACGGCCAGATCGTCGGCCAACGCGTACTACGAGCGGTTCCACGACCCTTCGATGTGGGCGCCAAAGGAGCGCTCGACTGTGCCGACGGGCGTGGCGGTGTTCCCGACGGACGTGTCGATCCGGCGGTTCGCCGAGAAGACGGAGACGATCACACATTGGTCGGAATTCGAGCGGGGCGGCCATTTCGCTGCGATGGAGGCGCCGGATCTGCTGGTCGGGGATATCCGCAAATTTTTCGCCGGTCTGGGTTGAACGCGAATCGAAGGAGGCCGGGATGGCGGCGGCGCGCCGCTGCCCGGCTTCGGCTTTATTCATACAGCCGGGCGATGGCGAGCGCCCGCAGCTTGATGTTGTCCGCAAGGCGGCGCGGTTCCAGGACGGTGACGTCCGGACCGAAGCCGAGCAGCGTCCCGTACAGCCATTCATCCTCCGCATGCGACGTGTCGACCAGAAAGTAGCCGTCCGCGTCCACCATGATCTCCTCCGGCGGAAAATATTCCTCCACTCGCACACGCTGCCTCGGGTGAAACCGCAGCACCATCCGGATCTGCGGGGCTTCCGCGCCTCCCGTGTCCCATCGTGCATCGAGCTCCTTCAGGTTGACGCCGCGCGGGGCGAAACGCTCCTCGAGCACACGCAGATCCCGAATCCGGGTCAGCCGGAACGTCCGGAAGTCGCGGCGCAGCCTGCACCAGGCGTGCAGATACCAGGCGTATCCCTTCCAGGCGAGCCCAACGGGCTCCGCTTCCCGCTCCTCCTCGTCGCCCCGGACGGTGACGTACCGGAACCGGATGACCTGACGGAACCGCGCGGCCCGGCGCAGTGCGGCGATCGTCTCGCCATCCGCGCTTCTTCCCCGCCACAGGTTGGCGTTGAACAGCAGCTCGTCCCCGAATTCCTCCAGCTTCGCCTGCTCGGCCTTCGTGATCAGCGCCCCGACCTTCGCGATCACGTCGGACAATTGCGGATCCTTCAGCGACGCCTCCAGGCCGTTCAGCGCAGTCATGATCGAGCGGAGATCTTCCAGCGTGACGATCTGCCGGTCGATGTGGTAACGCTCCATGATCTCGTAGCCGCCGTTCGGCCCGCTGAACGAGACGATCGGAATGCCCGCGCCGCCCAACGTCTCCAGATCGCGGTAAATGGTGCGCAGCGACACCTCGAACCTCTCGGCCAGCTCCCGTGCGCCAATCCGCTTGTTCGTGAGCAGCAGCATGACGATGGACAGCAGACGGTGGACTTTCAGCCTCCCCACCTCCCAACGGAACTTCCAACGCATACCGGAACTGTCAAGTAAAGCATAGCCGAACGGAATTGGGCTGTCCACACCACGAAAAACACGGCATCGCGGCCGCGACGAATCGACGCTCGCATGGCACTGGCGGTCCCGGTTCAGGCAGTGGATCGTGCGTCGTGTTTGAACCCCGGCGAAGCTGAAAAAACGCTGAACAACTTGAGCTGATCGATCCGCAGTTGTATAATTACTTCCTAATTGCTTTTTTCGGAGGACTCGCGCATGAAGGCCCTTTGCATCCGCTACGAAACTTACGGTGATCCGTGCGAAGTGCTGAAGCCGGCGGTCATGGACGTGCGGCCCCCGGCCGAGGGGGAGCTGCTTGTCCGGATCGCCGCCCGACCGATCAATCCGTCCGATCTGATCCCCGTTCGCGGCGCCTATGCGCACCGGCTCCGGCTTCCCGCCGTTCCTGGCTACGAAGGGGTCGGCGTCGTCGTAGCGGTCGGCGGGCGAGTCTCCCGGGCTTGGCTTGGACGGAGAGTGCTGCCGCTGCGCGGGGAAGGCACCTGGCAGCAATATGCCCGCGTCCCCGCCATTTGGGCGGTTCCCGTTCCGGCTGCCCTGGACGACTTTGCCGCCGCCCAACTGTACATCAACCCTCTGAGTGCCTGGGTAACCTGCACCGAAACACTGGGCCTGCACCCCGGCGACGTTCTGGTGCTGAACGCCGCGGGCTCGGCCCTCGGTCGCCTCTACGCACAGTTGGCGCGTTTGCTCGGCTTTCGGTTGCTTGCCTCGGTTCGCAGCGCCGTCCACCAGGAAGAACTTGTACGGCTTGGCGCCGAGCGGGTCGTCGTGGAGCGTTCGGAACCTCTGTTTCCGCGGGAGGACGTCGGCAGGGCGGACGACCGGACCTCTAACCTGAAGCAAGCCGTCGCCGATATGACGGGCGGCCGGGGGGCCGCGGCCGCCGTGGACTGCGTCGGGGGAGCCGCCGCAGAGAAGCTCGCGGGCTGCCTGCGGCCCGGCGGCACCTTGCTGTCGCTTGGCCTCCTTTCCGGGCGACCGGTCGACCCGGCCGCCGTCGTCCGCGCCGGGGCCGTCCTGAAGATGTTCCACCTCCGGTATTGGAACGAACAAGCGACGCCGGCCGCCTGGCACGAAGCGTTCGGGCGGCTGATTGAGTTGGCCGTCGGCGGCCGACTGAAGCTGATGCGGCCGGGCCCCGCCTTCGGCCTCACTGACGTGCGGACCGCCGTCCGCGCCGCCGAGACCGCCTCGCCGAATCCGGGAAAAACGATGCTGGTCGGGTAACCCGCCCGCTCGCTCCCAGCAGCCGGACATAAGGAGCCCTTCGCTTCCCCGCCAAGGAAACGAAGGGCTCCTTCTTGCTGCCGGACCGGTCATCACACCTCGGGACGGTCATTCCAGCAGATGCTTGGTCAACTCATACAGCTTGAGCGCGTCCGCTTTGTCGAGTGAAGGCAGCGACAGATCGACGGGGCGACCGCGGTCCCAGGCGCTGAGCGGCTGCGGCGGCGGGTCGTCCATCAGGCGGATGATCGGCCGAATGCTGCGCTCCACGGGCTGGGCGAACAGCCCGCCCATGAGTCGCATGATCGTTTTCCACGGCTGCTTGACATGGTTCGTGCCGCTGTTCGTGTAACCCGGGTGGAACAGAAGGAACCGGGTTTTTCCTTGTTTGTGGTTTTCCGCATAAGCGACACCGAGCAAATCGTTGGCCCGTCCTCCTTGCAGCATCGCTCGGATCAGGCTGTACCGATGGCTCAGCGTCAGGTCGTCCCAGTGAATCGATCCTTTTGTCATGCCGGTGCCGCCAATGCTGACAATGACCGGACGCTCCCCTTTCTCCAGCAAATCTGTCAAGCCGTAGCTTAGCACAAATCGGCTCACATAATACAATGCAAAGGTGCTCTCGTATCCGTCCGGGGTCAGCTGTCGCCGCGGGTACGGCCGTATCGCCGTCAGCACAAGACCGTCGAGCTTGGTGTGGCGCGCCTTGATCTCGCCGATGACGCGGCGGTTGTCCGCGAGCTTCGTCAGATCGGCCGGGATGAACATGGCTCGATCCGCGGCGCCGAAACGCGTCGCTTCCTCCAGAAATTGCTCGCCTCTGGAGCGATGGCTGCCGGTAACCGTCACCCTGGCCCCTTGGCGCAAATAGTGCATCGCCAATCCTTTACCCATGCCGGACGTGCCCCCTGCGACGAACAGATCATACATGTTCCCCAAGCGCCCCCTTCAATTATTCAACACTTGTCGACTAAACAACATGTATATAAGATATATTAGGATGGAACTGTATTCTTGATCAATCCGCAAAACGGCGATTGTGTCGCGTAATCGACAACTTGGGGATTTTGACGAGATTCGGGATAAGGAGAGGTGTGGCATGGGGCGTGTGCGCGCCGGCGATCCCCGGGTCAAACGGACGAAGGCGCTGATCCGGCAAGCTTTTATCGAGTGGCTGGCGGTCAAAGATTTCGAGGACATAACCGTACAGGACATCGTGGACCGCGCCGAATTGAACCGAGCGACCTTTTATAACCATTATCATGACAAGTATGAGCTTCTCGACGCGACGATGGCGGACATGTTTGCCGGGATGCTGTCCAACAGGATTCCTCCCGAAACAAGCATGCAAGGAGCCGAATTGGTGCGCCGCCTGATGCTGGCCGTATGCGAGTGGCAGGTTGAAACGACGCAGCGTCTCAATGCGCGGCGTTCGTTGACCCATGCCATTGAGGAAAGCGCCAAACGGCAGTTGTACGGCGTAATCTTGTCCTGCTTGGATCAAGCGCAGCCGCCTGGCGCGGACAGGCGCCGGCTCGAACGGATCGCCGCCATGATCAGCTGGTCGATTTGCGGGGTCGTGGTTCAATGGAGCGGCCGCCGTGACGAAACGGCCGAAGTTTTGGTCGAGGAGACGCTGCCGTATTTGACGGCCTTGATCGACGGGGTAAATCTGCCCGGATGGAACCCCTCGAGCAATTGATCAAATCCATCCCAAAACACCTCGAATCCGCGTCCCGCGCAACCTCCGGACAAGTGAAATCACGAATTCAGAGTACAGGACGGGCGGGACTGGTCAGGGCTTAGGAAAACCCGGCATCGCCATCAGTCAACGACCACCCTCCAGACTGCCTGGCCCGGCTGCTGTCGCTTCCGCTACTTGTCCGGAGAAATACTCTACGATGAAATCGCGAAACTGCCGGGCGGCCAACGACAAATAACGGCGTTCGTCCCATACGATCCGAAAATGCCGTCGGCAGATGGGCGATTCGATCGTCAAGGTGGGCAGCGGAAAGCTTCCGTCCCGATTGCAGCCGCCGATCAGGGCGACGCCGAGCCCGGCCCGGACAAGTCGCGAAATGGCGAACGGTTCATCCACCCGGCAGACGAATGTCGGAGAGATGCCCGCCTCGCGCATGTTCTCGGGTCAGCCGACGGCGGGCGTTGCTGCGGAACTGGATGCGATCGCCGCAGTCGTGCTCGGGGGAACGAGCATGACCGGCGGCTACGGAAGAATTGGCGGCACGGTGATCGGCGCGCTCATCATCGGTGTGCTCAGCAACGGCCTGAACCTGATCGGTGTCAGTTCTTTTTGGCAATATATTGTCAAAGGGACCGTGATCCTGATCGCCGTTTATGCCGATGTGATCAAACGGAAAACGGCCTGATCGGTGAAGCATGACCATCCCTCAAGGGGAACCTGTTTGCGGGTTCCCTTTTTCCATGCCCTGCCACACGAACAACCCGACCTTGGATCTGTTCATCACGGACCCCGACGGGGTGGCGGACGAATCGGTTTTCCTGTACGCGGATGACGGCGGGGATTTCTTTGCTGTTCGGTCCGGTGAAACAGAAGTTGAATCTGAAGCTGCTGAGCAGCAAAACGTACGACAGCGGCGTCATCCTGTCCTCATATCAAATCGTCTATCCTTCCTGAATCGTCCTGCTCGATGAGTTCATGGAAGAAGATCCTTAAACCCAGATGGTTACATCCTCCATCGGCTGTCTCGTTTTCTCGCGCGGTTCCCTCACGCGGTAGCCAAAGGCCACCATGCAGGCTACGCCAAATCCGTCTTCCAAAATGCCTTCCTCCCGCAAAATTCGCTCGACCGCATCTTTATCGAAGCCCTCAATGGGACAGGAATCGATGCCGATCAGCGCGGCTGCGGTCATCATGTTGCCGAGCGCAATGTACGTTTGGCGCGCTCCCCATTCGAACATCGCCCGTTCGTTATCCATCAACTTGAATTCATTCGCCAGGAAGTTGTGGTACCTTGCTCCCTTGCCTTTGGCCATTTCCTCGGACAATTTCAGAATATCCCGCATCATATGCAGAATGTAGGCCGAATCGGGGGTCAGCCCTTCTTTGGTGCGGGAGAGCAAGACGACGAAATGGCTTGCCGTCGGCAATTGCCGCTGCGCGCCCCATGTAACAGGCAGCAGCCGCTGCCGGATCGCCTGGTTTTGCAAAACGACGAACTTCCACGGTTCGAAGCCGAACGAGCTCGGAGACAGACGGCCGGCCTCCAGAATGAAGGCGAAATCGTCATCGGTGATTTTTTTCACCGGATCAAATTCTTTGCAGGCATGGCGAAAGTAAAAAGCGCTCAAAATTTGTTCTTTCCTTTGTTCTTTCGAGTCGATCTTCTTCAAGGTTTCCATCTCCCGTATCCCATCCTTTTCTTTATATTTTATTCCTATTATAAGGATGCCCTTCGCCATTGGGAAGTACGCTCATTGCAGGGTGGGGAAGCCCGGGCACAGGTTTGCTGCCCGGGCAACATGGAGTTTGAACAAACTCAGTTTCCCAGTCTATAATGCAATAAAGAAATTTGAATATCAAGTTGCCTCAGCAAATCCTTCACATGCGAACATTTGTTTGATATATTATATGCAAACAAATGTTCGGGAGTGGTTGGCATGGCACAACAAGAAGCGATGACGTTAAAGAGATTTCAAGAGAAGTTTCATTCGGATGACGCATGCCGCGAGCATCTGTTTCAGATCCGCTGGCCGAACGGCTTCTGTTGCCCCAAATGCGAGCACGATGCGTTCTACTTTCTGGAAAGCCGTAAGCTGTATCAATGCACGCGCTGCAAGCATCAGACTTCTGTTACCGCCGGCACGATTATGCATAAATCCCATACGCCGCTGCTGACTTGGTTTTGGGCGATTTTCCTTGTGGCGCATGATAAACGCGGCGTTTCCGCGGTTTTCCTTTCGCGCGAACTGGAAATCTCCTACCCAACCGCATGGTTAATGCTTCACAAGATTCGCAAAGCCATGGGAGATCGCGATGCCCACTACCAACTGGCCGGTTTGGTCGAACTGGATGACGCGTTCTTCGGAGCACCGACAGAAGGCGGTAAACGCGGTCGCGGCACGGAACAAACACCCGTACTGGCAGCCGTATCGCTGGACAGGAAAGGAGCGCCGCAATATGTGAAAATGAAGGTCATCCCGAATGTCAAAGGCAAGACGCTGGTCGATTTTGCACGGCACCATATCAAGCCCGGCGCCACCATCAGCAGCGATGCTTACAGCTCGTATCGAAAGCTCGCAGAGGAAGGTTACGATCACCAGCCGCTCGAGTTTAACGTCAAGGAAAACCCCGATCATCTGAAATGGCTGCACACCATGATTTCCAATGCCAAAGCGTTTATCGGTGGTACCTACCATGGTTTGGCTTCCAAGCACCTGCAATCGTATTTGGATGAATTTTGCTTCCGCACCAACCGCAGACGGTTTGAAGGCCAGTTGTTCAATCGACTGCTGACAGCCTGTGTTTCAACCGACACCATCACCTACCAGAAGCTCACATCATGACCTTAGCGGAGCTAACTTGATATTCAAATAAAGAAATTCGAGGAAAATGAGCGACACAATTCACCCCGCCCATAACATTGAGCTGGTCAATTGGCGCATTTGGTGCGCCGAAGGGCATCTTCTGAAGCCTTTGAGGGCGGGCATTTTCCCAACTTCTGCACGGTTTCCGGGTATTGCTTTGAGGGGGGGACTCCGGCGCCGTTGTTTGCGCCGTGTTTGCAGGTTGTCCGCCGCGCATACATGCCGGGTGCAGGCGGTGGCTGTTGTCCGAAGTTAAATTCCCCAAAATCAGCAATGCCTGACGATTCAGATCGTCCAAACCGGTAAATGTTCGAACCCGCGGCCCAAAATTTTTGCGCACATATTTGATTCCGCTCTCCACTTTCCCCTTGGTTCGCGCCCGGTAGGGTTGGCAGCGCTGAAGCAGAAATCCATGATGGTCGGCAAAACGGGAAAACCGTTCATTCCACACCGCATGGCCGCGTTCATCCACCCGGGTAATGATCGTTTTCATATTGTCGTACAGGATCATTTCCGGCCGGCCTCCAAAGTATTCAAAAGCCCGCAAATGACAGCCGATTAGGGTGTCCAGTTTTTCGTCTTCGGTAAAAATGGGGAATTTTCAACTGATTGTTTTGAGGATTATAACATTGACTTTTACAATAAAATAAGTAAACATTTAAATATAAACATACATACATGCATTTGTGCGTGTATTTTTGTAAAGGGATATGTATGTCGGGATTTACTGCGTTTACTACGTTTCCTGCGTTTCGCTCCCGCCGAAGCCGAGACTGCCCTGCGGCTTTACTGAGACTTTACTTGGAGTTACTGCGCTTACCGTGAGCGGATATCCTTCGCTTTTACCTTCGAATGTAACAGTGAGGTCATTATACTGCGTAAGGTCGCCGGGCCTAGCCCGCTCTTCAGCGCGTCAGGAAATCCGCACCCTTGAGTGGGAGCATGTCCGCCCTCAAAGGATCCGGCAGGTGCCCTCCAATGTCTTCGCCGTGCGTGCAGATCAACCTCGTTCCGGAGTGTTCCGTCTAATATCATGAAGTCTCTTCAAAAGAAATGGGGTTTACAGGAGGGATTGGATTGTGAGGAAGAGGCCGGGAAAAAAGTTACTGTTTTCGATTGCAGGAATCTCGGCATGTGTTGTCTTCGCGTGCTTCACGATGTCAACGGCAGCCGCCGAAAACCCGATTCGGCTTATCGTAAACGGCAAAACGATTCAGACGGACGTCCCGCCTCAAATGATGGAAGGAAGAGTCATGATTCCCATCCGTGGGGTCGCTGAAGCGTTGGGAGCGGAAGTGAAATGGGATGAGGAAAACCGCGCTGTCATAGTTGACACGAAAACGCAAAGCGGCCATTATGAAAATCCGTACCGTTACCCTCGTTTGCCGCAGGAGATCACCTCGCCCGAAATGCTGCTGCAAGCTTATTTCGCCTCTTTGGCCTATGCAAACAACCTTTCGCCTGAACAATTGGGGGCTGCGGGAGGCACCCTGGGCATGGGACAGGAACCGTATCATGCGGCATACCGTTATTGGAGCGCGGAATGGCAGGAGGAACATCCCTTTGAGGAATTTCTGGATTCATGGTCCGGTACCGCCCATGTGGAGCTGTTGAAACTGTACGAATCCGACATGCAGGATGGGAAAACCCGCTTTTTTGTCGAGACGAAACATCTCGAGTCCGCCGGTAACAAGAGCCAACTGGGCGAATTCTATTATGCGGGGTTTTTCACCGCGGCTCTGACCGGGGATGGGTGGAGGATCACGGAGGGCAGCCTGGAACCCCAAAATTTGGCCTGGGCCTTGGGAGGTCACCAGCCGTGGCGGGCGGATCCGGTTTATGTCGCCATCGTTCAGGGCCTGGGCAAACCGCCGGATGATGGTTTGACGCTTGAGTCCCGCCTGGAATGGCATGCGGATGATTATGTTACGGTGATCTTTGCGGACAACACGGGGAACAGGGAGATGTCCGTGGAAGCGGTGCGTCTGACGGAAGGAACATGGCGGGTCATTGCGGTGGAGAAGAGCTTTCTGTTTTCTGAATATGCCGGGCAGGGCGGAGGCGAGGTTGCCATCCGTTATTCAGACGAACAGAAAGAGTCCGTCCGCGCGGCGGGGCGAAAATACGGCATCGAACCCCTGCTTCCGGCGAAGGGGGTGGCGGACGATTATTTGATGGAAATTCGATTCACCAAACATTCGTTGAAGCTGGTTTATCCGCATTTTTCCGTAGAGCAATCCGACAGGAATCTGGTGGAAACCGTTCCCGGGGAAACCGCGGAGACGATTGTGTTGCCCGGCGGACAGAAACTGCAATGGTTTCCGGAACAGCGGACGTTGACTTTCCAGACCGGCGGCGTCCACGTCGCGCTCGGCTCGGCGAAATCCACAGGTAAAGAAGAGTTTGTCAAGATTGCCCGATCCATGATTGAGGAATGATAACTTTGCATTGGGGAGCTATGAAAAAAGGAATCCGCTGATGGGTTCCCTTTTCTATGCTTTCTGACACAAGCGCGCGTTTGCGTGGGACGATGCCTGCAAACCGTTTCACGATGCCTTTGTTTGCGTTGTGTTTGCACCTTCAGACCCGACCAGTACATTACCGAGGAGGAATTCCTGGTGTTTTTCATCCGGCCGCGAACCGACCCCGCGATGCTGGCAAGGGGAGTGTACGGATTCGCCGAGATCTTCAACATGCCGGTTGCCGGACTCCACGACTTTGAAGCAAGAAAAGCGCCCATTACGCGCGCCAAGGTCGCCGAGATTATCGCCGGCGCTGACGGTGTGAATTTCTCCGGCGAGCATGCGATTCAATACGTTTTGGGAAAAGGATATTCGCAAGGGAGAACGGCTCCCACGATGCCATCCGAACTTCCCGAACTCCCTTAGACAAATGCTTGCACGCCGATTCCGCATTTCATAGGCAGATTGTTTTCGCCCTGCTCCGGCCCGTCAATCCCGTATTTCCTCCACTTGCTTTTAGTGTATCTGGAAGTGGCGGTGGTGTCCAAACGGTTTAGGGGGCTTCCCCCTCAAACCGGGAGCGCAGCCGGATCGTGTAGTTGATCTGGTACGTCTCCCCGCGGGCGATCGCCTCTTTGATGGACTGAATTTTGCCGCGGTATTCGTCCCTGCCTTTCGACGGGACCCATTCGGCGGTGCGGTAGGCTCCAAAGCCGCGGTCCCCGAAGCCGCAGCCGGCGCTGCCGAGGTCGATCCGCCCGCAGCCGATGCCGCCTGGAGGAAGCTCCAGCGGCTTCTCACGGATGCCCCCACAACGTAATTGGGGTAATCCTTCGAGACGACATCTTCCATCTTCGCTTTCACATCACGCACTTTGGCCGGCAGGTTTGCGTCGTCCTTGGGCTTCGGCATTTGGTCCTTCGGCGTCGGAAGCTCCGGACGTGTCTTGAGTTCTTCTAAGGCCTTTGTCCTTAGCATTCTTGATGAACTGGACTGCTTCCGCTCGCGTCGGTCGGGAAGCAAGGCGTGGAGCTGGCCGTCCATCCGTTCGAGAATTCGGGCGTCATCGAAGAAAGCGTCGCCGGAGCGGCCCGGCGCTACGGGGAATTTCTCGGACTCCCCCTGACGCGGATTGTCATCCGGACGGAATGAGGGAGGCAGCGTCCATGAAAGATGCATATGTCTTTGTGCTTGATGCGCTCGCGGACTGGGAGCTCGGCCACGTGGCGGCGGAGCTCAACTCGGGCCAATATTTCAAGCGTCCGGGCGGGCGCGCTGCTGCTGGCGCGCCAGGTGATGCGTCGGCTGGACGTCATGTCCGGAGAAGCGCTGGAAGCTTGGTACAATTACTACAGCACGGGCGAGGCCGCTTATTTTTACCCGCTGACGGGGGCGGTGTCCGACCGCTGACGTTACCGCCCGGGCCCGGGCTTGCCGAGGACGGTCAGACGGCCGGCGTCCGACACGAGCAGCCGGATGCCGTCTTCCCGCTTGACGAAGACGCAGGAGAAGCCGCTCGGATAGCCATCCAGCGTGTAGCGGTTGCCGCCGGCGTGGACGAGGGCGGCGTCCCGGACGCCGGAGCCGGCCCGCATCCGGATGCGCAGCGCGCCGTCCTCCCGGCGGATCGCCGCCGGCATGCCGGGGCCTCCGCCTTGGACCGGCGCATATTCGCCTTCCAGTGCGGCGAACTCGAGATCGGGTTCGCCGCTCAGCTTTGCCTCGGCGAGCAGCTCCAGCCCGGCGCGGGCCGCCGGGTCGGGCGCGCTGTCCGCCAGCGTCCGCGCCGCCAGCGACCAGGCTGCAGCGA
>Ga0207866_1000531_pt1 | contig 54163 bp, 57 predicted proteins | sample HigsolmetaAR203D_FD_184835 | JGI IMG/M metagenome (GOLD analysis project Ga0207866, IMG submission 184835) | Ionic liquid and high solid enriched microbial communities from the Joint BioEnergy Institute, USA - AR20-3-D (SPAdes) (version 2) ...
AGGAGCGCGGATGACGGCGCCGATGACGGGGCCGGACCCCGAGACGATCCGGGAGGTGCTGCGGCGGTTGCGGGCCCGGCAGGGGCCGTTCCGGCCCGGGGCGCCGCTGCCGATCATCGACCAGGTGGTGGCGACCGTGCTGTCCCAGAACACCTCGGACGTCAACTCCGGGCGGGCGTTCGCCCGGCTGAAGGAGCGGTTCCCGAGCTGGGAGCAGGTCGCGGACGCGCCGCCGGACGAGGTGGCGGACGCGATCCGGCCCGGCGGGCTCGCCGCGGTGAAGGCTCGCCGGATCCAGGAGATCCTGGCGGAGATCGAGAGGCGCGAGGGGCGCATCGACCTCGACCGGCTGCGCGGGCTCGGCGACGAGGAGGCCGAGGCCTACCTCACCTCGCTGCCCGGGGTGGGCCCGAAGACCGCCGCGTGCGTGCTCGTGTTCGCCATGGGCCGTCCCGCGTTCCCCGTGGACACGCACGTGCACCGGATCGTCACCCGGCTCGGCTGGGTGCCGCCGGGCACCACCGCCGCCAAGGCGCAGGCGCTGCTCACCCCGCTCGTGCCGCCGGAGATCCGCCACGAGCTGCACGTGGCGTTCATCGTGCACGGCCGTACCGTGTGCCGCGCCCTGGCGCCGCGGTGCGGCGAGTGCGAGCTGCGCGACCTGTGCGCGTACGGCGGTGCCGTACCGGTCAGCGGGGAGGGCTGATCTTCCGGTCGCCGCGCCACTCACGGTATCGGGTGGTGAAGAACGACTCGAGCACGCTGCCGTCCCCGTAAGGCATCCGCCACCCGACGCGCCACTGCTTGGGCAGGTCGTGCTCGTCGACGGTGAGCCGGTAGTTGACGTAGCCGCTCGCGCCACCCCAGTCACGCAGGTAGCGGACCACGAGCTCGTGCGTGTCCTCCCGCACGGGCACGCCGCCGGTGTAGGTCCGGTCCTTGCGCCGCACGCGGTTGGTGGCGAGAAGGAGCTCGAGGATCGCCTGGATCGAGCTCATCGCGACCACCATGTGGGCGGCCCGCGCGTAGGAGGGCAACTTCTTGTCATCCGGATCGAGGGTGAACTTCGCGTTCCGGCGCTGGAGCGCGTAGCCCGCGCCGTTCGCAATGATCATCTGCTCGGGTCCGAGGTCCTGCTCCGCGGGCGGATAGTGGATCACCATGTCAAAGGCGGTCTCGCGCCGCTCCACGCTGTCGTGGTAAAGCCGTCCCTCCGCCGACACGCTCCAGTCGCTCTGCGTGAAACCGCCATGGAACTCGAAGGTCGCGGACGGGGTGACGGCCAGCGCGGCGTCGATCGCCGCCGCGAGCTCCTGCGGGCTGTCGGGAGGCGGGAACGCCCCCGAGGCCGCCGCGCGGGTCGCCGTGGGGGTGGCGGAGGACGGGGCCTCCGCGGCGAGCGTGGCCGGGGTGTCGTCCGACGTGAGCCGGTACCACAGCATCGCACCCGACGCGGCGAGCGCGGCGGTCATGGTACCCACCCCGGTGAGGACCTTGCGGCGGGGCAGCGAGGGCAGGGTCGTCGGGCCGTCGCCGACGTCCACGGCCGCGACACCCCGGGCCCACCGCCCGGCCCTGCTCCAGCGCCTCGGCCGGGGACGGGTCGGAGCGGTTGAGCAGCCGCAGCAGCACCTCGTTCGCGGTCGGCCGCTGCGCCGGATCCTTCGCCAGGCAGCGGCGGACCACGTCGCGGAGCGGCTCGGGAATCGCGCTGAGGTCGGGCTCGGCGCCGAGGATGCGGTAGGAGACCGCGGCGATGTTGTCGTCGCCGAACGGCGGCCGGCCGGTGGCCGCGAACACCATCGTCGACCCCCAGGCGAAGATGTCCGCCTCGGGCCCGATCCGGGCGCCGGTGAAGTGATCCGGCGCCATGTACGGCGGCGACCCGGCCGTCGTGCCGGTCGTCGTGGTCAGGTCCACGAGCCGCGCGATGCCGAAGTCGATCACCCGCGGGCCGTCCGGGGCGAGCAGCACGTTGCCGGGCTTGAAGTCGCGGTGCACCACCCCGGCCCGGTGGATCGCGGCGAGCGCGGTGATCGTGGCCACGGCGAGCCGGTGCAGGGCCGCGCCCGTCCGCACGCCCTCGGCGGCGATCACCTGCTGGAGCGTCGGCCCGTCGACGTACTCGCTGACGATGTACGGCGGGTCGTGGTCGAGGGCGACGTCGAGGATGGCGGCGGTGCAGAACTCGGCGACCTGCCGGGCCGCGGTGATCTCCCGGCTCAACGCCGATGAATCGTTCACGAGGAGGCGGGAGCGGAGGACCTTGATCGCCACTTTCCGGCCGGTATGGGCGACCCCCTGGTAGACGACGCCCTGGCCGCCCTCGCCCAGCCGGCGCTCGATCCAGTAACCGCCCAGATAGGCCGGGTCGCCCGGCCGTAACGCGCCCCCCGTCACGACAGCCCTTACCCCCGTCTGCTCAGGCCGCGGGACATCACGCGCGGCACTTCACCGACATTCCGACACATAGCAAAGGCGGAAAGTTCGCGTAAACGACCCAACGCCGCATACCGGCGGCCGGAGATCGCGGCCATCCCCGCCCGCCGCCGCAGGCCGGTCCGCGGACCGCCGCCTGCGCCCATCTTCGTCCCGGTCCGCCCCGGGGAGGCCCACGTCCACCACATCGTTACCCGCCCGCCGCCACCGCCGCAGCCGCCGGTGCCGCGAAGGCGCAGGCCGCGCGGCGGCGGGGGTACGGCGGGCCGGGCCGTACCGGTCAACGGGGAGGGCTGATCCGCGGCCCCTTCCGCCAGCCGGTGTACCGGGTGGTGAAGTGCGACTCGACGGTGGAGCCCTTCACGGGTGCCCGCACCGTCACGCGCAGGTGCGTGGGCCTGGCGCGCTCGTCGACGGTGAGCGTATAGGAGACGGTGCCGTCAACTTTGATCCGGTCGTACAGGTAGTCGCCCACGTGCCGACCGGCGAGCGCGGTCTCCTGGCCGCTGCCCGTGTAACTCCGGCCCGTGCGTTTGAACGACGGGGCCGTCGAGAGGAGCGCGATGATCGACTGGATCGAGGTCAGCGCGAACACCATCAGGACGGGCCACGCGTACTCGGGCGGATTCTTCGCCTCCGGCCGGACGTCGAAGCCCGCCGCCTGCCGGTTCGGCGCGTATCCCTTGCCGTCCACGATGACCACGCGCCCGGAGATGCCGCCGGCCGCGTTCGAGCGGAGCTCCATGTCGTACGCGGTGTCGCGCAGCCGCGAACCGTCGTAGAAGAGCCGCCCCTTCGCCGACACCCGCATGCCGAGATGCGCGAGGTCGCCGGTGAAGGTGAAGTCCGCGGCGGGGGCGTCGGCGAGCGCGGCCTCGAGGGCCCGCACGAGGGCGAAGGAGCCGTCCGGGAGCGGGGACGGGGTCGGGGACGGCGCCGCGGTGGTGCCGGTCGGCCGCGGGGTGCGCGGGCCGGCCGCGGCGCCCGCGCCATCCGTGTCGTCCGCCCAGATCCGGTCCCCCAGCGCCGCCGCCCCCGACGCGACGAGCACGGCGGCGGCGCCCCCCCGCACCGGCGAGCAGCCTGCGCCGCGGCACCGCGGGCCGGGTGGCCGGCTCGTCGCCGAGGACCGGCGCCTTCGCGCCCCGGGCCACCGCCCGGCCCTGCTCCAGCGCGTCCGCCGGGGACCGGGGACGGGTCGGAGCGGTGGAGCAGCCGGAGCAGCACGTCGTTCGCGGTGGGCCGCTGCGCCGGATCCTTCGCCAGGCAGCGGCGGACCACGTCGCGGAGGAGATCGGGGAGCGCGCTCAGGTCGGGCTCGGCGTTGAGGATCCGGTACGCGACGGCGGCGAGGTTGTCGTCCCCGAACGGGGGCCGGCCGGTGGCGGCGAACACCATGGTCGCGCCCCAGGCGAACACGTCCGCCTCGGGCCCGATCCGGGCGCCGGTGAAGTGCTCGGGCGCCATGTACGGCGGCGACCCGGCCGTGGTGCCCGTGGTGGTCGTCATGTCGACGATCCGGGCGATGCCGAAGTCGATCACGCGCGGGCCGTCCGGGGCGAGCAGCACGTTCGACGGCTTGAAGTCGCGGTGCACCACCCCGGCCCGGTGGATCGCGGCGAGCGCGGTGATCGTGGCCACGGCGAGGCGCTGCAGGGCGACGCCGGTGCGCACGCCCTCGATGGCGATCACCTGCTGGAGCGTCGGCCCGTCGACGTACTCGCTGACGATGTACGGCGGGTCGTGGTCGAGCGCGGTGTCGAGGACGACGGCCGTGCAGAACTCGGCGACCTGACGGGCCGCGGTGATCTCGCGGATGAACGCCGAGGCGTCGCCGGAGACGAGGGGACGGCGGACGACCTTGATCGCCACCTTCCGGCCGGTCTCGGAGACCCCCAGGTAGACGACGCCCTGGCCGCCCTCCCCCAGCCGTCGCTCGATCCGGTAGCCCCCCAGCCGTCGCGGATCACCGGCCCGTAACGCACCTTCGGCCACGACCACCCCCTCGTGCCGTCCTGCCGCGCCACGGACCATCTGCAAGGGCATTTCATCATTGTCCGGGCGCGGGTCGACGGCGACAAAATCGGCCGTGCACCGCGAAAGCCGTACGGCTGGCCCACGCGGGAGGCTACGGGTCGGCGGTGTGAATCGTTCAAAAACGGCCCCGGGACCACGTGGCCGGATTCACGGTGGCGGGGACGGCCGGGGCGGGCCGGTGCGCGGGCTGGTGACATCCTGACCGGCGCTGCTAGATTCCGATTCTAGTATTTTGTTCTCTTTTTCTCCCATAATGTGCAGGGGGGCGAAATGCCGCTCAACCACGACCTGGTCGGCGTCGAGTCCGAGCCGGTGGAACGGAGCTGGACGAGCACGGACGCGCTGCTCTACGCGGTGGGGGTGGGCGCCGGTCTCGACGACCCGGCCGCGGAGCTCGCCTTCACCACCGAGAACTCGGAGGGCGTGGCGCAGCAGGTGCTCCCCACGTTCGCGGTGCTGCTCGCCCAGGGCGGCCGGTCCGGCAGTCTCGGCGACTTCGACCCCGCGATGCTCGTGCACGCCGAGCAGGCGTTCGAGCTGCACCGGCCGCTGCCGCCGGCCGGGACGGTGCGGGTCACCTCGAAGGTGACCGGCATCTACGACAAGGGGTCGGGCGCGCTCGTGGTGAGCGAGTCCCTCGCGGTGGACCCGGCGAGCGGCGAGAAGATGATCACCTCGCGCAGCTCGGTGTTCATCCGGGGCGAGGGCGGCTTCGGCGGGGACCGCGGGCCGCGCTCGGAGTGGCGGGTGCCGGAGCGCAAGCCGGACCACGTGGTCACCTACCGCACCCGGCCGGAGCAGGCGCTCATCTACCGGCTGTCCGGGGACCGCAACCCGCTGCACTCCGATCCGGCGTTCGCCGCGCGCGCCGGGTTCCCCCGGCCGATCCTGCACGGCCTGTGCACCTACGGCTTCACCGGGCGCGCCCTGCTGCACACCGTCGCCGGCTCCGACCCGGCCCGGTTCGCCGCGATGTCCGGCCGGTTCTCCGCCCCGGTGTTCCCCGGCGACGCGCTCACCGTGTCGATGTGGGTGGACGGCGAGCAGGTGTGGTTCCGCACCACCAAGGACGACGGCACCGTGGTGATCGACCGCGGCGAGGCCCGGATCCGCGGGTGACGGGCCGCGGGCCCGTGGCATGCCCCGGCGGCAGGGGTCGCCGCCGGGGCGCCGGGCTCACTCGCCGATCTCGCCGAGCCGGGCGTAGCCCTTGAGCAGGTTGCGGGCGATGGTGCGGCGCTGGATCTCGTCGGTGCCCTCGAAGATGCGCAGCACGCGCAGCTCGCGGTACCAGCGCTCGATCGGCAGCTCCTTGGTGTAGCCCATGCCGCCGTGGATCTGCAGCACCCGGTCGACGACCCGGTTCGCCATCTGCGCGCCGTTGAGCTTCGCGATCGAGGTGGCGTGCCGCGGGTCCTTGCCCTCCTGCAGCCGCCAGGCGGCGTACAGGGTCTGCCACTTGACCGCCTCGATCTCCACCTGGGAGTCGGCGATCATCCACTGGATCGCCTGGTACTCGGCGATCGGGCGGCCCATCGACTCGCGCACCTTGGCGTAGTCGATCGCCATCTGCAGCAGCCGCTCGGCCGTGCCCACGGCCTTGGCGGGGATGCGGTAGCGGCCAGCGCCGATCCACTTCATCGCGAGGTCGAAGCCCTTGCCGAGCTCGCCGAGGATGTTCTCCTCCGGCACCCGGACGTCCTGGAACACCAGCGACGCGGGGTTCCACCACTCGCTCATCGTCTGGATGGGCTCGGAGGTCCAGCCCATGTCCCGGTCGACGAGGAAGCAGGTGACGCCGTAGTCCTCGGCCTGGGCGAAGACCATCGCGAAGTCGGCCTTGCTGCCGAAGGTGATGAAGGTCTTCTCGCCGTTGATGATCCAGTCCTTGCCGTCGCGCACCGCACGGGTGCGGATGTTCCGCGCGTCCGAGCCGGCGCCGGGCTCGGTGAGGGCGAAGCAGGACTGCCGCTCACCCTCGATCACCGGGATGAGGTAGCGCTTCTTCTGCTCCTCGTTGCACGCGTAGAGGATGTTGTCGGCGCTGCCGCCGAAGGAGAACGGCACGAAGGTACGGCCCAGCTCCATCGTGATGATCGCGTCGAGCAGCGGGCCGAGGTCGGCGCCGCCGTACTCCTCGGGGGTGTCGATGCCCCACAGGCCCGACCGCTTGGCCCGCTGCTGCAGGTCGCGCAGGACCTCGGGGTCGAGCGACGGCCGGCCCTCGCGCTCGTTGCGCAGCACCTCCGGCTCGAGGGGCATGATCTCCTTTTCGATGAAGCTCCGTACCGTGTCGCGGATCTGTCGTTCTTCGGGGCTGAGCGAGAAGTCCATCTGACCGAAACCTTTTCTAGAATCTGTGTCTAGAAATGTAGGAGGTACCGTGAAGAGCCGCAAGTCGGCCGCGCGAGGCGGCGGCTGGGAGTGGCAGCGCACCGCCGAGACGCGGCGCGGCATGCTGGACGCGGCCCGCCAGGTGTTCTGCGAGCGCGGCTTCGCCGAGGCCGGGGTCGCCGACGTGGTCGAGCGGGCGGGCTGCAGCGTGGGCAGCCTCTATCACCACTTCGGCGGCAAGGCCGAGCTGTTTCTCGCGCTGTGGGAGGAGCACCAGCGCGCCGGCGAGGAGGCCGCCGCCTCCGGGGTCGCCGAGGCCCGCCGTACCGGGGTGTCCGACCCGGTCGAGCTGTTCATCGCGGGGGCGCGCGCGTTCCTCCGGGAGGCCTGGGCGCAGCGGGACCTCACCCGGCTGTTCGCGGACGGCGACTCGCCGCCCGGCTTCGAGCTGGTCCGCCGCACCCGCGGGCGCGAGTGGGTGCGGCAGAACTCCGTGCTGCTCGGCGCCGGCGACACCCCGCTCGACCGGCTCACCACCGCCGTGCTCACCGGCGCGATCGTCGAGGCCGGGCGCGAGGTCGCGGTGTGCGCCACCGAGGAGGAGGCCGACGCGGTGATCGACGCCGCGGTCACGCTGATCCGTCGCCTCACCGCCACCGCCGGCTGACCGCGCCCGGGGTACGGCACCGCATCGGCGGCCGGATCGGCGGCGTGGCGTGCGGTCTTGCAATAGGTGGAAACCCCTATTGACCGGTTTCGGAGCGCCCACTCAGGATGTGCACGGACGATCGCCCACCGCTACCGACCCCCGCCCATCCGCCGTGCGCGGGCGCGTGCCGCCCCGCCCGGCCCTTCCCCCAGGAGCGACCCGATGCACGACCTGATGGACGAGCCGGTTCACCGGCAGGGCCTCGCCGACCTGTGGCATCTGATCGCCGACGAGATCGGCGACCTCACGGCGGTCTCGTGCGGCGACCGGTCCCGGACCTGGCGCGAGATCGAGGAGCGGGCCGCCCGCTTCGCCGGCCACCTGCGCGCCGCCGGGCTCGCCCCGGGTGACCGGGTGGCGGTCGGGCTGCGCAACTCGGTGGAGTACATCGAGGTGCTGTTCGGGCTGTTCAAGGCCGGGCTCACCCCGGTCAACCTGAACGTCCGGTACCGCCCGGCCGAGCTGCGCCACCTGCTCACCGACTCCGGCGCGCGCGGGCTCGTGGTGGGCGAGGCGATCGTCCCGGCCGCGCTCGAGGCGGCCGAGGGCACCGACGCCGCGGCGGTCCGGGTCGCCGTGGCGGACCTCGCCGGCCACCCGCCCGCCGAGCGGCTCGACGGCGGGTTCGTCCGGTACGAGGACGCGCTCGCCGCCGCGACCCCGGCCCCGCGCGAGCGCCGCAGCGGCGACGACCACCTCATCCTCTACACCGGCGGCACCACCGGCATGCCCAAGGGCACGATGTGGCGGCAGGGTGACCTCATAGGCGTCGGCGACAACGAGTGGCGGCGGCGCGGCTTCGAGCCGCCGAAGACGCTCGGCGAGGTCCGGCGCATGGTGGCCGAGCACGCCCGGTCCGGCCGGCGCCCGGTGATCATGCCGTCCTCGCCGCTCATGCACGGCACCGGCATGTTCGGCGCGTTCGGCGCGCTGTACGTCGGGGCGCACGTGGTGCTGCTCGCGGGCGCCTCGTTCTCGCCGAAGGAGCTGTGGGAGACGGTCGAGCGCCGCCGCGTCGACGAGGTCGTGATCGTCGGCGACGTGCAGGGCGGCCCGATGGCCGAGGAGCTCGACCGGGCCGCCGCCGAGGGCCGGCCGTACGACCTGTCGAGCCTGTGGCAGGTGCGCAGCTCCGGCATGCGGTGGAGCGCGGCGAACAAGCTCGCCCTGCTCCGGCACGCCGACATCCGGTGCATGGACGTGATCGCCTCCAGCGAGGGCGGGCCGTACGGCGTGGCGATCACGGTGCGCGGCGAGGACCCCGAGAACGCGCGGTTCATGCTGCCGCCGAACGCCCGGCTCATCGACGAGGACGGCAACGACGTGCCGCCCGGCTCCGGCAGGGTGGGGCTGCTCGCCGCGCCCGGCCGCATGCCGGTCGGCTACCTCGGCGACCCGGACAAGACCGCGGCCACCTTCCGGGTCATCGACGGCGTGCGGTACGCGGTCCCGGGCGACCGGGCGATCCTCCACGAGGACGGGTCGCTCACCCTGCTCGGCCGGGCCAGCGGCGTGATCAACAGCGGCGGTGAGAAGATCGCCGCCGAGGAGGTGGAGCACGTGCTCGTCGACCACCCGGCCGTCGCCGACGCGGTCGTGGTCGGCGTCCCGCACCCCCGGTGGGGCCAGACCCCGAACGCGATCGTGACCCTGCGCGACGGCGCGACCGCCACCGAGCAGGAGCTCATCGACCACGTGCGCGCCCACCTGGCGAGCTACAAGAAGCCGAGCCGGGTGCTGTTCGTCGACGAGATCGTGCGCACCGCCGCGGGGAAGGCCGACCGCCGCTGGGCGACCGAGTACGCGGTCAAGGCCACGCAGGCCGCCACGGCGTGAGCCGCGCGGCGGCCTGCCCGCGTCAGATGACGTCCTTCGCCTCGAACGCCGGGTGCGCCCCCACGTCCTGGCCGGGGCCGAGGGTGTGGGCGAAGTAGACGAAGGCGCGCGCGCCGCTGTGGAAGGCCACCTCGACGCCGTACCGGTGGGTCTTGCCCTGGAAGGTCCGCACCTCCTGGACCTCCGGGTTGCCGCCGTTGGTGACGAGCACGGCGAGCCAGGCCTCGAACGCCCGCACGTTCACCCGGTCGTTCTCCAGGCCGAAGCCGGGGTCGGGGACCGGGGCGGGCGGGTCACCGGTCTTGACCACCTCGGGCTTGTCCGCGCTCTCGCCGCCCTGCGCCGAGGTCCGCACGATCTGCAGGAGGATGCGGGCGCCGGTGGTGAACGTCACCTGGAGCCCGTACGGCGACGCCTTGTGGCCCGCGTCCGCGAAGGTCACCACGTCCTTGATCGCCGGGTTCGCGCTGCCCAGCAACAGGTCGCGCAGGTACTGCTCGAAACGTGCCGCTCGCATCGTCGTCCGTGAGGTTCCGTCGGATACCGGTGGGAGAGTCTAGGCAGGGCCGATGCGGACACCGCACCGGCCCTCCGGACATTCCGGACGGCGTGTCGCGGCCGGCGGCGCCGGGCACGCCACGCCCGCCGCACCCCGCCTCCGGCGCGCGGCGGGCGTTCCCGGCGGTCAGGCGAGGCTGAACCGCTCGGCGTGGATCTGGCGGCGCGGCACCCCCAGCTCGCGCAGGCTCGCCACCACGGACTCGGTCATCGCGGGCGGCCCGCACACGTACACGTCCCGCTCGGCGATGTCCGGGACGAGCGAGCGCAGGTTGCGCGGCGCGAACGGCCGGTTCGGCGGCGACCCCACGCCGGTGCGGCCGGTGAGCAGGTGGAGCCGCGCGCCGCGCGCCGCGGCGAGCGACCGCAGCTCGTCGAGGAGCACCGCCTCCTGGACGCTGCGCACCCGGTAGAGCACGACCACCGGCCCGGTGAGCTCCTCCAGCAGCGCCCGGATCGGGGTGACGCCGACCCCGCCCGCGATGAGCACGGCGCCCTCGCGGGTGCGGTGCATCGAGGTGAACGCGCCGTACGGCCCCTCGGCGAAGACCGGGGTGCCGACCTGCAGGTTCCGCAGGCCCCGGGTGGCCGTGCCGACCGCCTTGACGGTGATGCGCAGGGTACGGCCGTCCGGCGCGGCGGACAGCGAGAACGGGTTCGCCCGCCACCAGCCGTGGTGGCCGGGGAACCGCCAGATGAAGAACTGGCCCGCCCGGGCCGGGAGCCGGTCGAGGTCCCGGCCGGTCAGGTACACCGAGGTGACCTCGGGCGACTCGGGGACGACCGCGGACACCCGGAGCCGGTGCCGGAGATTCCGGTGGATCGGCAGCACGATCCGCCCGGCGACGAGCGCGACGACCACCAGCGTCCAGATCGTCCACCAGTAGGCGGTGGACAGCGGGGTGGCGGTGAACGTGGTGCCCTCCAGGAGCTGGTGCACGAGGGCGAGCATCAGGGCGAGGTAGACCAGCAGGTGGAGCCCGTGCCACACCTCGTACGGCAGGCGGCGCCGGATCGCCCGCAGCGACAGGGTGGCGACGGTGACGATCACCGTGGCGGCGCAGATGCCGAGCAGCGAGGCGGGCACGCCCGCCAGGGCGAGGAAGGTGCGGAGCGGCGACGCCCGGTCGAGCGTGGCGTACCCGAGCACGATGAAGGTGGCGTGCAGCACCACCGTCCACAGCAGGGTGAAGCCGATCCACCGGTGCCACCGGGTGAGCCGGTCCATGCCGATGCGCCGGTCCAGCCACGGCAGCCGCGCCACCAGGGTGAGCTGGAGCATCATGACCAGCGCCGCGTGCAGGCCGAAGAACTTCGCGACGGTGAGGATCGAGTTCTTGCCCTCGCCCGAGGTGAGGAACAGCGCCCACACGATGAGCAGGTTGACCGCGAAAAAGCCCGCCAGCGTGAGCGTCGCCAGCGTGGCGGGCGGAAGCGCCGTACGCCGGGGTAAGGAGTGCTCCGCAGCCGTCACATGAACCTCCTGTCCGCGACCGCCCCGAGCTCGCCGCCACGACCCGCCGTGGCCGGCGAGGCGGCTGCCGGTTGCCAGTGTGCACGCGACGGCGGCTCATGACAGTGCTGTAAACGGGATGCTTCACTTTCCGATACGCGACGGGCGACGGAAAGTATCAACCGCCGCCGCACCCGTTCCACCGCTCCGCAGGCCGTACGGCCGGCCGTCGCGGACCAGCGGCCCCGGTGGTCACGGCCGGTCCGCGTACTGGCGGCACTCGCCGGTGAACACGAGCGCGAGCTCGGCGGCGAGGACCGAGCCGACGAGCTCGGCCGCGGGGATGCCGCGCACGCCCTCCGGGTCGCGGTAGACCTGCAGCGCGAGGCCCTCGGTGACGGCGGCGAGCCGTACCGCGGCGGGCCACGGGTCGAGGCCGGGGTCGACCTCGCCGCACTCCTTGCCGTTGTGCACCGCCTGGGCGATCTCCGCACGGAGCGCCCGCCCGGTCTCCGCGTCGATCTCGGCGAGCCGGGGCACGTCGAGGGCCCGCCCAGCGAACGCGCGGGCCACCCGGAACTCGGCCCGGCGGGTCTCGTCGAGCGGGATGAGCTCGGCGAGCGCCTCGGCGAGCACCCGCCGGATCGGCCGCCGGTGCCGGACGCCGTCCCGCACCCGCTCGTCGACCCGGCTCCGGATACGGGCGGTGACCTGGGCGAACGCATGCAGGAGCATCTCGTCCTTGGTGCGGAAGTAGTGCTGCACCAGCCCGACCGAGATGCCCGCGGTGGCGGCGGTACGGGCGACGGTGACGGCGTCGAGGCCGTGCTCGGCGATCAGCGCGCAGACCGCCGCGGCGATCTGGCGGCGGCGCTCCTCGTGATCGGCGGTCCTGGGCACTTGATGACCATACCGCCGTACGGTAAAACCGTACCAGCGTACGGTTATCCGCCGATCCCCCCAGTTGTGATCAACGAACGACCCGCGCTTCCGGCGGCCCTCATAACCGTATGGACATATTGTCATCCGTCCCCGCGACGCTGAGGATCGCCATGTTCGCGCATCTCCGGCGCACCGCCGCCTTCGCGGCCCTGGCCGCCGTCGCGCTCGCGCTCGTGCCCGTGCTCATTCCGCTCCGCGGCGCGCCGGCCGCCGTCGCACACGCCCCGCCCGGCCGGTACGAGGCGATCGACGCCTACGTGCGCGACCGCATGGCCGCGACCGGCACGCCCGGGCTCGCGTACGCGGTCGTCGGCCCCGGCGGGCCGCTCCACCGGCGGGCCTGGGGCGTCGATGGGAACGGCGAACCGGTTACCCCGGCGACCCCGTTCCTGTGGGGCTCGGTCGCCAAGCCGGTCATGGCCACGGCGGTGCTCGCCCTCGTCGAGGCGGGGCGGCTCGGCCTCGACGACCGGGTGGTCGACCACCTGCCCGGCTTCCGGTTCGGCGGCCCCGCCCACGCGGCCGGGGTCACCGTCCGCCACCTGCTCGAGCACACCTCCGGCCTGCCCCCGGCGGCCGGGTACGCGGTGACCGACTGCCACGGGTCCGGCTGCCCCCGCCCGGCCGATCGCCTCGCCGACCTGGCGGACCTGCGGCCGATCGCCCCGCCCGGGGCCGCCTACGCCTACACGAGCGCCGCCCGGCTGCTCGCCGGGGCGCCCGCGCCCGACGGGCGGGCCTCGGCGGCGCCGTACCTGATCGCGGTGTGGGGGGTGACCGGCGTGGCGGTGGCCTTGGCGCTCGCCGTGGCCCGCACCGTCTTCGTGATCCGCCGTCCCAGCCGGGCGGTTTCCCCGCCGCGGCGGGTGGCGGCGATCGTGGGCTGGTGGGGGGTGGGCCTGCTGCCGGGGATCGGCCTGCTCGTCCTCGGCGGGCTGGTGCCGCTGCGTCAGGTGTGGACGTGGACGCCCGACGTGTTCCTCGCGCTGTGCGCCGCGGCGGCCGCCGGCGTCGTCCTCGCCGTGCTCCGCCTCGTCGCGGCCGTACGGCCACGCGGGGATGGAAGGGGCGGGGCGTGAGGGCGTCGATGGAGCCGCCCTTCCGGGGGTGGCCCGGGATGCCGGCGGGCCACCCCCGGAAGATCACGCCCGGCGGGAGGTGACGTCCACGCCGTGGCGGATCGCGCCACTCAGCGCGCGGTGACCGTGAGGACGGCCTTCGCCACGCCGCCGTCGGCGCAGCGGACCTGGACGACGTGGCGGCCGGTCCGGGCGCTGCCGGCGACGGTGAAGGTCGGGTACCAGCTGGTGGCGCGGGCGGGGGCCGTGGCGGCGCGGCTCCGGAACGCGGTGGAGGCGACGGACCGGACCCGGCTGCCGGAGCACACGGCGGAGACCGTGACCGACTGGCCGCGGGTCACCTGCGCGGGGTGCACGCCGATGCCGGTCGTGATCCGGCTCATCGCGTCGCCGGTGCCGTTACCGGAGGTGGGGGTGGGAGTGGGACCGGGAAGCGGATGGTCGTGGTCCGGCTTGGGCGCCGTGGCAGGCGGCGGGGTCGTGCCCGCGGTGGGGGCGGTGCTCGGCGCCTTGCTCGGAGCCGTGCTCGGGGCGGTGGCCGGAGCGCTCGGGGCCGTGGCGGGGGCGCCCGAACCGGCGGAGCCGCCGTTGAAGATCACGTCCGAGCAGGAGTAGAACGCCTCGGGGCTGTCGCTGCGCTGCCAGATCGCGTAGATCAGGTGCCGCCCGCTCTTGTTCGGCAGCCGGGCGGAGATCGTGTAGGCGCCGTCCACGAGCGGCGGGTCGGTGACCGTGACGAACGGCGTGCTCTCCAGGTCGGACCAGCGCAGCGGCTTGGTCGGGTCGTAGCCGTCCTTGGTGACGTACAGCTCGAACGAGCCTCGGTGCGGGGCGGTCGCCCGGTAGGTGAAGGTGAACTGGGCGCCCGCCGTGAGCGGGGTCGCGGGCCAGTCCGCGCGGGCCTGGTCGAGCCCGCGGTACTTGTCCCGCCCCGCGCTGCACAGCTTGCCGTCGGGGATGATCTCCCGGTGCCGCCCGGCCGCGTCGGGGATGTTGACCTCGTTCCAGTCGTAGAGGGGCTGGGTGCCGCCCAGCGCGACCGCCTGCTTGCAGGCGTCGGACTTCGGGCTCTCCGGGTTCTCGTTGCGGCAGACGAGCGCACGGCTCGGGGGGTTCTGCATCGTCCCGTGCGCGAACGCCGGCTCGGCGAGCACGAGCGGCACCAGCGGAAGCGCGGTGGAGGCCGCGACCACGGCGGCGATGGAAGCCGTACGGCGGGCATTACCGGTGGTTTGCATGTCCCACAGCCTGGCCCGCCGCGCGAACCGAAATCTTGCTCTTAAGCCGCCGTTAAGGCGCTTTTAGGCGCCCGTTGAGAGCATGATCGCGGATCACGGCCGAACCTCCGTGACCGGCGGCGACACCGGTCACGCACCGCTCCGCCGTGCCGATCGAGCCGTGCGCGACGGCTCGATCGGCACGGCGTCGGCGCGGACCCGGCCCCGGCCGGGAACGGGCCGTCCGGTAAGCCCGCGCCGACCGGCCGCCGAAGCGGTCACGACGGCGCAACCGGAACCGGACGTCCGGACCCGGAGCGCGGCGGGGAAACCGGACCCTCGGGACTCCGCCGGGCAGGCCCGAACGGCCGTTCGCCGGGATCAGGCCGAAGGCCCGCGCCGACCGGCCTACGAGCGGACGCGGCGGCGCAACCGGCGCGGGGACGCAGGCGGCGGGGCGGTGCGGAGCCAGAGCTGGACGGAGGCGCCGCCGAGCACGGGCGAGCGGTCGATCTTCAGCGTGCCGCCGGTGGACTCGGCGAGGCGGCGGGCGATGTCGAGGCCGAGGCCGGTGGACCCGGCGCCGCTCGCCCCGCGGCGCAGCGCGGTCTCCGGGTCCCGGATGCCGGGGCCCGCGTCGGCGACGAGGATGCCCACGGCCTCGGCGCCCTCGTGCAGGGTCACCGTGAACGCCGTGCCCTCCGCGGTGTGCCGGAACACGTTGCCGAGCAGCGCGTCCACGACCGCGGTGAGCTCGGTCGCGGGCACCGGGACGTGGACCGGCGAGGACGCGCCGACGAGGTCCCACGGCCGCCCCTGGTCCTCGGCGAGCGCCGACCAGAACTCCAGCCGTTCCCGCAGCACCTGGGCCGCGTCACACCAGCCGGACGCGCCGCCGGCCGGCGGGCCCGCCGCCTCCGTCCGCTCCGCCGTACGCGGGGACGGATCGCCCGCCCGACCGGCCGCGGGCCGCGTGCCCGGGGAGTACGGCGAGGCGGTGTTGCGGGCCCGGGCCGCCGTGATGATCGCGTCCACCTCGTGCTCGAGCCGGTCGAGGGCCTGCCGGCTCGGCTCGGCCTCCGGACCGAGGCGGCCCAGGCTGAGGCGCAGCGCGGTGAGCGGCGTGCGCAGCCGGTGCGACAGGTCGGCGACGAGCTCGCGTTCGGCGGCGAGCAGCTCCACCACCCGGTCGGCCATCGCGTTGAACGCCCGCCCGGCCGCCACCAGCTCGGGCGGCCCGCCCGGCTCCACCCGGACGCCGAGGTTTCCCGCGCCGAGCTCGGTGGCCGCACGGCCGAGCCGCCGGGTCGCGCGCACCAGCCGCGTACCGAGCCGGTCGGTGACGAGCACCGAGCCGGCCACCAGCACCACGGCGAGCAGGGCGAGCACCGCCCACGACCGGCCCACGCCGCGGGTGAGCGCCTCCGGCGGCACGTACACCTCGATCACCGCGCTCCGCCCGCCGTCGAGCACGACGGGCCGCAGCAGCAGCCGCCCCTCGCCGAGCTCGGTGGTGATCGCCCGGTTGCGCCGGGCGGCCGCGGCGAGCAGGTCCGCCGAGGCCCGCGGGGTGCCGAGCGTGTCGCCGTCCGGCAGGTGGATCGCGACCCGCCCATGCGCGCCGGCGCTCGCCAGGGCGTGCTCCAGCCGCTCCGGCTCGGTGGTGATCGCCAGCACGGGCACGAGCGCGGCGGCCTGCCGCTCCCCGTCGGCGATCGCCCGCGCCCGGGCCGCCTCGCGCACCACCATGCCGAGGGGCACGAGGAACGCGAGCGTCACCATCGCGGTACACGCGACCGCGAGCAGCACGAGCGAGCGTCGCATCGCCGGCCGTTCAGTCCCGCGGCGCCGACAGCATCACCCCGACGCCGCGCACGGTGTGCAGGTAGCGCGGGGCGGCGGCGGTCTCCCCCAGCTTGCGCCGCAGCCAGGACAGGTGCACGTCGATCGTCTGGTCCTCGCCGTACGCCTGGCGCCACACCTCGGTGCGCAGCTCGCGCCGCGACACCACCCGGTCCGCCCGGGCCGCGAGATAGGCGAGCAGGTCGAACTCCCGGCGGGTGAGCGACAGCGGCGCCCCGTCGAGCGTGGCCTCGCGCCGGTTGAGGTCCACCTCGAGCCCGCCCACCCGCAGCACCGCGGGCGGGGCCGCGGCCTTCCGGGTACGGCGCAGCACCGCCTCCAGCCGGGCCTCGAGGTGCTCGCCGGAGAACGGCTTGACCAGGTAGTCGTCGGCCCCGGCGCGCAGCAGCCGGACGATCTCGGCCTCGTCGTCCCGCGCGGTGGCCACGATCACCGGCACGTCGGAGACGCCGCGCATCATCCTCAGCGCCTCGGCGCCGTCGAGGTCGGGCAGCCCGAGGTCGAGCACGACCACGTCCGGCGGATTCCGGGTGATCTCGCGGAGCGCGTCGAGCGCCCGCCCCGCGCTGCGTACCGCGTGCCGTCCGGCGAGCGCCTGGATGAGCTCCGCGCGGACGAACTCGTCGTCCTCGACCACGAGCACCGTCGCCATGTGACCCAACGGTAGGGCACGAGATCGTGAAAGATCCGATAATTCAGCGCATGCGACGGGTGGTGGGGTATCTGGCGATCTGGTGTGGCGCGACCGCCCTGTCGATCTGCCTCGCCTGGTTCGGGGTGCGCGACGTGCTCCGCGCCGAGGTGATCGACGCGCCGTACCCGAGCCTGCCCGTCGCCGAGGCCCGCACCGGCCGTCCCCCCACCCCGGCCGCGGTGGCCGCGCCGCCCACGGCCACCTCCCCGGCCGCGACCCCCGCCTCCCGCCCGAGACGCGCCACCCCGACCCAGCGGCCCACCACGACCCGGCCCGCCGCCACCGCCTCGCCCTCCTCGGTCCTGACGCCCACGGCCACCCGCCCGGCGGCGACCCGCAGGCCCGCCCCCGCGCGTACCTCGGCGACCCCGCGGCCCACCGCCACGAGGTCCACCCCGCCCGCCACCCGGCGGCCGCCCGCCCCCGAGCCGTCGTCCGAGGTGAAGGTGGTGAACGTCAAGGGCGGCCAGGTCTCGTTCGCGATCGAGAACGGCGAGTGCCGCCTGCTGTCGGCCACCCCCGCCGCGGGCTACGAGGCGCGGGTGAGCGGCAACGTCGGCTGGATCCGGGTCGACCTGATGAAGGGCGACCACGGCTCCTCGGTCTTCTGCACCTGGCACGGGCACGGGCCGGCCACCGACGTCTGGGAGTTCTGACCGGCCCCGCTCCGGTACGGCTCGCGCCCGGCGGGCGGCACGAGGCCCGGAACGCCGAACGGGCACCCTCCGCGCGGAGAGTGCCCGTCCTGCGTTGTTCGAGTGCGCCGCCAGGGACTCGAACCCCGAACCCGCTGATTAAGAGTCAGCTGCTCTGCCAGTTGAGCTAGCGGCGCGAACGAGAGAAAGCGTAGCGCATCCGGCAGAGTGCTTCGAACCAGACGAGGCCCGAGGCGACCAGAACCTCATTCGGTACGGGTGGGACTCCTGTGGCGGAACGGAACGCGCGCCGTGGCGCACGCGGGCAACATCCGCCCGGTGACCTGCCCGGACGCCCGTGCCCCCCGCCCGCCCCGGCGGCAGACGCCATCGCCCGCGCCGCTCCCGCGTGAGCCACGCCACACACCCCGGCCTCCGCTTCGGCCCTCGGGTGAGGCGGACACGCCGAACCGGCACGGGCGGGCGTACGCGCGCGGCCCGAACTCGCCGAGAGGAACCCGGTCAGGCGCGGCGCAGGATGCGGGCCGCGGTGCGGGCGAGGAGATCGACCTGCTCGTCGGTGAGCTCGCCGGTCGGGTGGGAGAGGATCCAGCGCGGGATGCGCCGCGGGTAGAGCACGGTGATCCCCTCGGCGACCACCACGCCCCGTATGTACTCCCCGGCGGTGATCTTCCCCCCGTGTACGGCGAGCAACGGCTTGGCCTCGACGGTGATCCCGGTCTCCCGGCTCAGCAGCTCGGCGAGCTCGTTCGCCACCTTGATGAGCTCCTGGGCCACCTTGGTGCCGGTGCGCTCGCCGAGGAACAGGCGCGAGCCGTACCGCGCGATGTCGGTGTCGGGCGCCCACGCCTCGTTGTCGATCACCCACATGCCGCCGGGGCCGATCACCAGGTGGTCGATCGAGGCCTTGCCCGGGATGGAGCGGCCGTCGAGCACCTGGTAGCCGCGGCGGCGCAGCGTGCGGCGCAGGATGCGCCCGGTGATGATGTCGCCCCGGCGCTTGCCCCGCCACACCGCGGTGGCCTCGTGGGCGCGCCAGGCGAGGTAGAAGTCGGTGCCGGCCGCGACGATCGCGCCGAGCACGGCCATCACGAACGAGTTGAGGGAGAACCGGAAGGCGAGCACGACGCCGATGATCAGGCCGATCACGGCGATGACGCCCCGCCGTTTCAGCCGCGCCTCGCGCCCCTGAGCCCAGAGGTTCTCGTAAACGATCTGGTCGGTGCCGCTGTACTTCTCGTCCTGCGACACATAGATGGAACCACCGGCCACGGCTTTGGGCCCCCCTCGCCTAGGGCTCACACGTGATACGGGGCGGACATACCCCGGACATCAATGTGAGCCAGCATCGGTGATAAAACAACACCCCGAACGGCTGAATTTTCGGTTGCGGATGGGCCGTTAACTTGTAGACATGCGCCAACGTTCCAACCGACCAGTCGGTATCCTTGACCGGGGGCAAGGAGGAGAACCCGATGGCGCGTAACGCAGCCCGCGGCTCCACGACCGAGGAGCCGGTACGGCAGCGCCTGCTCAGCGCGGCGACGCGGCTGTTCGCCGAGCGGGGCTTCGAGGGCACCTCGGTGCAGGAGATCGTCGACGCGGCGGGCGTCACCAAGGGCGCGATGTACCACTACTTCACGTCCAAGGACGACCTGCTGCAGGAGATCTACGCCCGGGTGCTCCGCATGCAGATGGAGCGTCTCAACCGGTTCGCGGACTCGGACGCGCCGGTCGCCGAGCGCCTGCACGCCGCCGCGATGGACGTCGTGGTGACCACGATCGAGAACCTCGACGACTCCAAGATCTTCTTCCGCTCGATGCACCAGCTCGCCCCCGAGATCCAGAAGGCGGTGCGGGCCGACCGGCGCCGCTACCACGAGCGGTTCCGCGACCTCGTGCTCGAGGGCCAGCGCAGTGGCGTGTTCAGCGACGCGGTACCCGCCGAGATGGTGGTCGACTTCTTCTTCGGCTCGGTCCACCACCTCGGCATCTGGTACAACCCGGAGGGCCCGCTCTCCGGCCGGGACGTGGGCCGCTACTTCGCCGACCTGCTGCTCGCCGCGCTGCGCCCGTAGCGGCCCCGCCGAGCCGTCAGCCCTGGTACCGCTTCAGCTCCCGCCAGGCGAGCGAGCGCTTGTGCACCTCGTCCGGCCCGTCGGCGAGCCGCAGCGTGCGCGCCGCCGCCCAGAGCGCGGCGAGCGGGAAGTCCTGGCTCACCCCGCCGCCGCCGTGCACCTGGATCGCCCGGTCGACGATCTCCTGTACGGCCTTCGGCACCGCGACCTTGATCGCCTGGATCTCGGTGTGCGCGCCCTTGTTGCCCACCGTGTCCATGAGCCAGGCGGTCTTCAGCACGAGCAGCCGCAGCTGCTCGATGGTCACCCTCGCCTCGGCGATCCAGTCCTGGATCACCCCCTGGTGGGCGAGCGGCGCGCCGAACGCGGTACGGGACCAGGCCCGCCGGCACATGAGCTCGAGCGCGCGCTCGGCCATGCCGATCAGCCGCATGCAGTGGTGGATGCGGCCCGGGCCGAGCCGGGCCTGGGCGATCGCGAAGCCGCCGCCCTCCTCGCCGACGAGGTTGCCCACCGGCACCCGCACGTTCTCGAAGATCACCTCGGCGTGGCCGCCGTGGTCGGCGTCGGTGTAGCCGAACACCTGCATGCCGCGCCGTACCGTCAGCCCGGGCGTGTCGCGGGGGACGAGCACCATGCTCTGCTGCCGGTGCTTCGGGGCGTCCGGGTCGGTCTTGCCCATCACGATGAAGATCCGGCAGTCCGGGTTCATCGCCCCGGTGATGAACCACTTGCGGCCGTTGATCACGTACTCGTCGCCGTCGCGCTCGATCCGGGTGGCGATGTTGGTGGCGTCCGAGGAGGCCACGTCCGGCTCGGTCATCGCGAACGCCGAGCGGATCTCGCCGCGCAGCAGCGGCTCCAGCCAGGTGCGCCGCTGCTCGGGGGTGCCGAACATGGCGAGCACCTCCATGTTGCCGGTGTCCGGCGCGGCGCAGTTGGTGGCGGCCGGGGCGATCCGCGGGCTGCGGCCCATGATCTCGGCGAGCGGGGCGTACTGCAGGTTGGTCAGGCCCGCGCCGTGCTCGCCGGGCAGGAACAGGTTCCACAGGCCGCGGCGGCGCGCCTCGGCCTTGAGCCGCTCCAGCACCGGCGGCGGCCGCCACCCCGACTCGGCCGCCTGGGCCTCGAACTCCTCCTCGGCCGGGTAGACGCACTCGTCCATGAAGGCGAGCAGCCGCTCCCGCAGCCGCTCGGTGACCTCGTCGTAGGTGAAGTCCATTCAGTCCTCCTTCAGCGCCCGCAGCCCCCGCTCCACCAGCGGGAGGACCTGGTCGCCGATCGTGTCGAAGCCCGCGCCCACGGTGAGCCCCCGGCGGTGCCGGTAGTGGATGCCCTCGGAGATCACGGCGAGCTTGAAGCAGGCGAGGCCGACGTACCAACCGAGCCGGTACGGCTCGCGCCCGGTGGCCTGGGCGTACCGCTCGGCGAGCCCGTCGCCGTACCCCTCGGCCTCGCTGTAGATGAGGAACAGCGCGAGGTCGGTGAGCGGGTCGCCGAGGGTGGCCATCTCCCAGTCGAGCACCGCGCCGATCCGGTCGTCCGGGCCGATCACCGCGTTGCCGAGCTTGAAGTCGCCGTGCACGATCGACCCCGGCCCGCCGGGGTGCGGCACGGTCGCGGCGAGCCGCTCGTGCAGCAGGTCGATGCCGGGCAGCTCGCGGCTGCGCGAGGCGTCGAGCTGCCGCTTCCACCGGCGTACCTGCCGCTCCAGGTAGCCCTCCGGGCGGCCGAAGTCGGCGAGCCCGACCTCGGCCGGGTCGATCCGGTGCAGCAGCGCGAGCACGTCGGTCAGCTCGAGCAGCAGGCGGCTCACCCGCTCGTCGCGCTCCGGCCGGTCCGGGCGGGCGAACTGCGGCGCGCCGCCGTGCAGCACCGTGCCGGCCACGTACTCCATGACGTAGAACGGGGCGCCGATCACCGCCTCGTCCCGGCACAGCGCGTAGGTGCGCGGCACCGGCACGCCCGAGCCCGCGAGCGCGGTCATCACCCGGTACTCGCGGCCCATGTCGTGCGCGGTGGCGAGCACGTGGCCGAGCGGCGGGCGGCGCACCACGAACCGGTTCCCGGCCGCGTCGCGCACCAGGTAGGTGAGGTTCGACATGCCGCCCTGGATCACCTCGGCGGCGAGCGGGCCGGAGGCGATGCCCGCCTCCTCCAGGTACGGGCCGAGGCGGGCGAGGTCGAGTCCCGGCGGCCCGGCAGGCTGCTTGTGCCCCATCACGCTCCCCTGGCTCAGAAGCTCACCCGAGCATACCGACCGTCCGGTATGTCATTGAAGGCGGCCCGCCGGTACGGCCCGGCGAGGGGGCCCGGTCAGCGGGAGAGCATGCCGGCGAGCGCCTCGCGCACCGCGGCGCGCAGCTCGTCAGGGCCGAGCACCGGGCCCGCCCCGGCGATCGCGTCGAAGACCAGGCCGTCGAGGAAGGCGACGAGCCGGTGGCCGTGCCGTACCGGGTCGGGGGACCCGGCGGCGGCGAGCAGGGCGACGGTGGCGGACCGGTAGGTGCGGCCCGCCTCGTCGTAGGCCCGGCGCAGCTCGGGGCGGCGGGTGGCCTCGAGCGCGAGCTCGTAGCGGGCGATCGTGGCGACCCGGCCCACCGTGATCAGCGAGTGCACGAACCGGGCCATCAGGTCGGCGAGCACGTCCGGGTCGGTGAGGTCGGCCGCCGCGGCCAGCTCGGCGAGCCCGCCCCACCGGCCGGTCTCCAGCTCGACGAGGCGGGCGACGGCGAGCTCGAGCAGGGCCACGCGGGTACGGGCGACGTTCGAGGTGGAGCCGGGCGGCAGCCCGGCGGCCTCGTCCACGGCCCGGTGGGTGAGCCCGCGCATGCCGCGCTCGGCGAGCAGCGTGAGCGCCGTGTCCGCGACCAGCTCCGCCCTTGAGGACCCCACGGGCCTCAGACTACACGTGTAGTACACTACAGGTGTAGTAAAGGAGATGATCATGAAGCATGCGGTGGTGATCGGGGCCGGGATCGGCGGCCTCACGGCGGCGGTCGCGCTGGAGCGACGCGGCTGGAAGGTGACGGTGTGCGAGCGGGCCCCGCGGCTGCAGCCGGTGGGCTCGGCCGTGGCCATCGCCCCGAACGCGATCGCCGCGCTGGAGACGCTCGGCGTCGGCAAGGCGGTGCGCGACCGGTCGGTGATGCAGGGCGACGCCGGGATCCGCCGGTCCGACGGCCGGTGGCTGAGCCGCTCCACGGCCGAGGCGATCATCGAGCGGTACGGCCGGCCGATCGTGCTGCTCATGCGCGCCGAGCTGGTCGGCCTGCTCGCGGACCGGCTCGCCCCGGACGCCCTCCGCCTCGGCACCGTGGTACGGCGGGCCGACCCGGCCACCGGCCGGGTGGAGACCGACGCGGGCGACCTCGACGCCGACCTCGTGGTCGCCGCCGACGGCATCGACTCGGCGATCCGGGCGCAGCTCTTCCCCGGCCACCCCGGCCCGGTCTACACCGGCCACACGAGCTGGCGCATCATCGTGCCCCGCCCGGCCGGGCCCTGCCCGTACGGCGAGACGTGGGGCCGCGGCCTCCTCTTCGGCTGTGCCGGGATCACCGGCGACCGGATGTACTGCTACGCCACCGCCCCGGCGCCGGCCGGGGCCACCGCGCCGGACGAGCGGGCCGAGCTCGCCCGGCTGTTCGCCGGCTGGCCCGACCCGATCCCGCAACTGATCGCCTCGGCCACGCCGGAGACGGTGATCCGCACCGACCTGCGCTGCCTCGACACCCCGCTGCCCGCCTACCACGTCGGCCGGGTCGCGCTGCTCGGCGACGCCGCGCACGCGATGACCCCGCACCTGGGCCAGGGCGCCTGCCAGGCGATCGAGGACGCCGTGGTGCTCGCCCACGTCGCGGCCACCTCCGGCGACCTGGCCGAGTACACCGCCGCCCGGCTCCCCCGGACCACCGCGATCGCCCGCCGGTCCCGCACCATCGGCCGGGTCTCCACCTGGGCGAACCCGATCGCGATCGCGGTCCGCGACCTCGCCCTGTCGCTCGCCGACCGCCTCGCCGCGGACTCCGCCGTCCGGCGGTTCGACGAGGTCTTCGCCTGGAGTCCCCCGGCCGGGGAGACCGCCGGGCACGCGGCCTGAGACCTCCGGGCCGGAAAACGCGCCGGGCCCCGTCCCGAGGTGGGAGCGGGGCCCGGCGCGGAGGGTCCGGTCAGGGAACGCCGACGGGCACCGGCGGCGTCGCCGACCGATCCCGGGTGATGCGGTCCGGCGCCATCCGGCCGAGCATCACGGTGCCGGCGATGAGGATGCCCGCGGCGATGCTCGCCGGGATGACGTTGCCGATGCCGGTCGGCACGGGCTCGCCGAGCAGCAGCACCCCGGCGAGCACCGAGACGATCGGGTCGACGACCTGGACCACCGCGTACGCGACGCCGAAGTAGCCCACGGCGTACGACTTCTGCAGCAGCACCACCGCCCAGACGAGCAGCAGCGGGATGGCGACGGTGAACCAGTGCAGCAGGCGGCTGACATCCCCGTGCAGGCCGCTGCCCACGACCCGCACGAAGGTGGACACCGACGCGGTGACCGCGCCGGCCGCGACGGCGAGCGCCATCGCCTTCGCCGCGCCGGTGAGCCGGCGGGCGATGAGGTGACAGGCGACCACGACCAGCGCCACGGTCGCCAGGAAGCTGACCGCCTCGCGGTCACTCAGCACCGGCGGGATGTTGCTCGTCGGCACGATCAGCACCAGGCCGAGCAGCCCGAGGGTCACCGCGATCGACCCGATGATCTCCAGGCGGTGCGGGCGGCGTCCGTATAACCAGGCGGCGACCGGTACCGCGAACACCAGCGTGGTGACGCTGACCGGCTGGACCACTATCAATGGGGCGAAGCTCAGCGCGACCGCGTGCAGCGCGGCCCCGGCGAAGCCGATGGCGCCGCCGATCCACCAGCGGGGCCGCCGTACCAGCTTGAGCGTCGCGCCGTCGGCGACCGCCTCGTACTGCTGAAGCGCCGCGCCGAGCGCGTATCCCAAGGCCCCGAGGAGCGCGATCGAGACCCCCAACCACGTCATCGGCATCCCTCGCGGGCGAGGAATGCGGGCAGGAACGCATAAAGGGACGTCGATCGGGTCATGGAGCAAGCTTACGGGCTTGGCCCGCCCCATCTGCATGGAACGGCGGAGTCACGACCGCATCGTGACCCTCGCGTGTGATTTCCGGCCGTCACGAGGGCTGCGGGCACACGCAGAAGAGGTGCCCCTCGGGGTCGGCGAGCACCGTCCAGTTCTCCCCGCCGGGCTGGAAGCCGGGCTTGGTCGCGCCGAGCGCGAGGTAGTCGGCGACCGCCTTGGCCACGTCGGGTACCCGCAGGTCGAGGTGGAACTGCTTGCCCGGCCCCGGCCACTCCGCGGGCCTGCGCTCGGGCACCCGGGCGAAGTAGATGGTGTGCGTGCCGTCCCCGATCGCCGCGTACTCGTCGGCGGCGTAGGTGATCTCGTAGCCGAGGATGGTGGCGTAGAACCCGGCGAGCCGCCGCGGGTCGGCGCAGTCGATGGTCACCGCGATCAGCGTGGCCCGTGTCACCGTGGAGTTCGTCACATCCGTTGGGTTCGTCGTCATGCGCCCCATCGTCGGTCCCATACCTGCCACCCGCTGTCAGGTACGGCGAGCACCATCCGGCCCGCATGTGGGAACGTGGATGCCGACACCGACGTTGAAGGTGGCGGGCCGGGACCGGCGGCCGGAGCGGAGCACGGAGGACGCGTGGCGATCAGGCGAATGATCAGGCGGCTGCTGGACCGCCCCGGCGGCGTGGACATCCGCCCGTACGACAAGGTCGTGGCCGAGGCCGGGCGGCGCGAGGAGCGGGTGCGCGCGATGGCCGAGCTGCCCGAGCCGCCGATCGGCGACCTCGCCGAGTTCTGCGCCGTGGTGCGCGAGGCGGCCCGCCGTACCCTCGGCCTGCGGCCGTACGACGTGCAGCTCGTCGGCACGCTCGCGCTGCTCGACGGCCACGTCGCGGAGATGGCCACCGGCGAGGGCAAGACGCTGTCGGGCGCGCTCGCCGCCGTCGGCTACGCGCTGCGCGGCCACCGGGTGCACGTGATCTCGGTCAACGACTACCTCGCCCGCCGGGACGCCGAGTGGATGGGCCCGCTGTATGCGGCGCTCGGCGTGTCCGTGGGGTGGATCGGCCAGACCTCGACCCGCGAGGAGCGCGAGGCCGCCTACCGGGCCGACGTCACCTACGCGCCGGTGAGCGAGATCGGCTTCGACGTGCTGCGGGACCGGCTCGTCACCGACCCGGAGGACGTGATCGTGCCCGAGCCGGGCGTGGCGATCGTCGACGAGGCGGACTCGGTGCTCGTCGACGAGGCCCGGGTGCCGCTCGTGCTCGCCGGCGCCTCCGAGCGGGGCGCCGCCGTGTCGGAGGCCGCCGCGCTCGTCCGGAGGCTGGTCAAGGGCTACCACTACGAGATCGACGAGGAAGGCCGGAACGTCTTCCTCACCCTGAAGGGCATCGACGCGGTGGAGGCCGCGCTCGGCGGCATCGACCTGTTCGCGGACGAGAACGCCGACCGGCTCACCGAGGTCAACCTGGCGCTGCACGCGCACGCCCTGCTCGTCCGGGACGTCGACTACATCGTCCGGGACGGCAAGGTGCAGCTCATCAACACCGCCCGCGGCCGGGTGGCGCTGCTGCAGCGCTGGCCCGACGGCCTGCAGGCGGCGGTCGAGGCGAAGGAGTCGCTGCCGCCGAGCGAGACCGGCCGCATCCTCGACTCGATCACCGTGCAGGGCCTGATCGGCCGGTACCCGCGCGTGTGCGGCATGACCGGCACCGCGGTCGCGGTCGGCGAGCAGCTCCGCGAGTTCTACGACCTGCAGGTGGCGGTGATCCCGCCGAACGTGCCGTGCGTGCGGGCCGACGAGCCGGACCGCATCTACGCCACGGTCACCGACAAGGAGCGCGCGCTCGTCGCCGAGGTCGCCGCGGCGCACGCCACCGGCCGCCCGGTGCTCATCGGCACGCTCGACGTCGCCGAGTCCGAGCGGCTCGCGCAGCGGCTCGCCGCCGAGGGCATCGACTGCGTGGTGCTCAACGCCAAGAACGACGCCGAGGAGGCGGAGATCATCGCCCGGGCCGGGCGGAAGGGCGCGGTCACCGTGTCCACCCAGATGGCCGGGCGGGGCACCGACATCCGGCTCGGCGAGGGCGTGGCCGAGGTCGGCGGCCTGTACGTGATCGGGTCGGGCCGCCACCCGAGCAGCCGGCTCGACGACCAGCTGCGCGGCCGGGCCGGGCGGCAGGGCGACCCGGGCGGCTCGGTGTTCTTCGTCAGCCTCGAGGACGAGCTGATCACCCGGTACGCCCCGGACGAGACCCCGCCGCCGCCGGACGACGACGGCATGGTGCGGCACCCGCACGCCCGGTACATCGTCGGCCACGCGCAGCGGGTCGCCGAGGGCGCGCACCTGGAGCTCCACCGCAACACCTGGCGGTACACCCGGCTGCTCGAGCTGCAGCGCGCCCAGGTGCTGGAGAAGCGGGAGAAGGTGCTGCACGGCGACGCCGGGGCCGAGTCGCTCGCCGCCACCGCGCCCGAGCGGTACGCCGAGCTGCGCGAGCGGGTGGGCGAGGAGGTGCTGCGGAAGGTGTGCCGCCAGATCGTGCTCCACCACCTCGACGAGTGCTGGTCCGACCACCTGGCGTTCCTCGAGGACCTGCGCGAGGGCATCCACCTGCGGGTGCTCGGGCGGCAGAACCCGCTCGACGAGTTCCACAAGGAGTCGGTGCGCGCGTTCGGCAACCTGCTCGACGAGGTCGCCCGCCGGTCGGTCGCCACGTTCGAGGAGTCCGAGATCACCGAGGACGGCATCGACCTCGAGGCGGCCGGGCTGCTGCGGCCCAGCGCGACCTGGACCTACCTCGTCCAGGAGAACCCGTTCGGCAGCGAATGGGACCGCATCACCCGCCGCCTCTCCGGCCGGGGCCGCCGCTGACCGGAGCGTGACACGCCCGCGACCGGACAGAACGGGCCGCCGGCCGATCATCCGGAGCATTGTCCGGCCGTGGCGCGGAGCCCGGCGTCGCCCCGCACCCCAAACGATATGTAACCGATGTGAAACACCCCGGTCCGGCCGGTGACCCCCGCCACGATTGACGCATGAACGAAGGCGTGCCACCGACGTCGAAACAGATCGTCAGAACGGCCGGGCGGGCCCTTCGCGCCGGTCTCGCCGGGTTGCTGTCGATCGCATGGGTCCCACCCGTGGCCCTGCTGGTGGCGTGGCTGGCGGGCTTCGCCGTCCCGGACGACCCGGGCATTCCCTTTGCCGACGAACGCAGGTTCGCGCTCCAGCTGCAGTTTCTTTTCTACGGATTGATCGCCGGATACATCCTCGGATTCGTTTTCTCCTGGCCGCTGCTCCGCGGGCTGAAGGTACGGCCGGTCGCCCCGGTCGTCCTCGGCAGCGGGGCCGTCATGCTGGGATCCTGGGCGATGGCGATATCGGAGGTTCCCTGGTGGCCCCTGCAGTTCGCCGCGTTCGGCGCGATCCCGGTCTACGCGTTCACGGCGGCGGTCACCACACCGGACGTCGGATGGGTGGCGCGGACCGTCGTCGCCGTCGCATCGCTCGCGTGCGGCGTGGGGGTCGTGCAGCTGCTGCAGACGGTGGTGGGACTCCATTGACCGGATGCTTTCGTCCCACGGCAACCCGCGGTGACCGAGATGATATGCAAATAACGTGAAACAAGTATTTACCGAAGGACAGTGGCGCATCACCATGCGGTCGTGAAGCGATCCGCTGAGGTGCGTTCCGGACGGCTCACCGAGGTGGGCTTACGGGCGATGCCGGCCGGTTCCGCCGGGCTGGCGCTTCCGGTCGGCCTGCTGTTCTGGATGGCGGCGGTGGCGATGGTCGTCCCGTCCGACCGCGCGTGCGGCCACTTCGGCTGCCTGGGTTACGTGTTCCTCGCCTGGGAGGGCGGACGCTGGGCCGCGCTCGCGCTCGCCTGGCCGCTGCTCCACCTGCTGCGGGTACGGCCGGCCTTCCCGGTCGCCCTCGGCGGCGCGGCCCTCATGGTGCTGATCTGGGAGTTGGCCGCGGCGCACGCGGACCCCTTGCCGTATCCCGGCTTTCTCCTCTGGTTCTCGTTGTTCGGCGGCATCCCCGCCTACGCGCTCGTGGCGGCGCTCACCGCGCCCGGCGCCCGCTGGGCGACGCGGACCATCGTGGCCGCGGCGTGCGTCGCCTACGCCGCGATCGCCGTACCGCTGCTGCCGCAGGTGCTGATCGTGCTGTTCAAGCCTCTGTGACCGGTGGCGGCTCGCCGCGCGCGCCGAGCAGGAACCAGACGATCTTCCCGCCGCCCGGCATCCGGGCCCAGCCCCAGTCGTCGGCCACCCGCTCGACGATGAGCAGGCCCCGCCCTCCGGCCGCGTCGAGGTCGCCGGGGCGCACGCGGGGCAGGTGCTCTCCCCCGTCGTACACCTCGCCGTACACCCACCGGCCGTTCGTGCCGAGCCGCAGGTGGATCGCGTCGCCGCCGTGCCGTACCGCGTTGGTGACGAGCTCGGTGACGATCAGACAGCAGTCCTCGACCAGCTCGGCCGCGCCCCAGGCGGCGAGCTCACGCCGTACCGCGGCGCGGGCCGTGCGCGCGCTCCCGGCGTCGGCCGCGAGCGGACAGTCGTAGGTGCGCGCCGGGGCCGGGGCGAGACCCGCCACGAAATCAGGGACACCGCGCCGCACGCCGTCGTCGTACGCCGCCCCGCGCTCGGCGCCGCACTCGAAACCATCGCAGCCGACCCGCTGCGCCCGCTCCGCCGCCAGAAAGTGGGACACCTGCTCCTCCTTTGGAGTGGGAGCGCTCCCACAAAATGCTACCCAATCGTCCACCGGTTGTGCACGTTTCGAAACGAAATTGCCACGGAAATCGAGGCCGCCGGAAATCGCTGACAATCGTTCGCAGCCTCGCGTCAGGGCCATTCCTCCTGGTACGGCGGCGGCAGTTTGGGGTTCGCCACGCCGAGGCGGTCGAGCAGGGCGAGGAACGCGTAACAGTACGGCGAGCCCGCGGTGACCGCGGCCACCCGGTCCCAGTCCACCTGCTCGCGCATCGCCCGCACCATCGGCAGCAGGGCGCCGAAATCGCAGCCGTGCTCGGACAGCGGCAGCAGCCAGCTCACCACCAGATCGGTCGCCTCGAGCACCGGCAGGTTCACCGCGGCCGCGGACCGCAGCTCGGCCCGCTCGATCACCTTGGGGGTGATCGGCCGCTCCGCGATCCGGAAGATGAGGTCGACCAGGTGGCCGCCCTCGTCGTACGCCTTGACCAGCCAGTCCTCGGGCGGCTTCACGGTGCGGAAGCCGAGCTCGCGCAGCCGCTCCAGGGCCGCGGGCACCTCGTCCTCGGGCAGCACGAAGTCGACGTCGTGCAGTGACGGGGCCGCGCCCCGCGCGTAGGCGGCGCAGCCACCCGCGAGGGCGAACCGCACGCCGACGTCCTTGAGCCCGGTGCCGGCGCGCTTGAGCGTGTCAAGGATCGCGTCGGTCACCTCGTGGCTGTGACTGCCCATCCCCGGCCTCCTGACCTCGGCGGACGCGTGACTACCCGCGCCCGGCCACGGCAAACCCGGCGCCGCGCGCACCGTGCCGCCCGGCGCTCGCCCGCCCGTCCGGCTACCGGACCCGGGGCAGCACCTGCTCGGCGTAGAAGGCGAAGAACTCCTCCTGCCGGGGCCCGATCTGGGAGACGTACACCTCGTCGTACCCGGCGTCGGCGTACCGGCGGATCATCCCGACGTGCGCGTCCGGGTCGGGCCCGTACGCCACGTTCTGCGCCACGTGCTCCTCGGCGACGAGGGCGGAAAGCTGCTCGAAGTGCCGCGGCATCGGCAGGAGCTGCGCGGCCTCGCCCGGGATGCCCTGGTTCGGCCAGATCCGGTGCGCGGTACGGCGGGCCTCGGCCGCGTCCTCGTCCCAGCACACCTTGAACCCGGCCTGGGCGGGCTTGCCCTGGCCGCCCTCCTTGTGGAACCGCTCGACCATCTCCGGGTCGGGCGCGGTGGACATGTAGCCGTCGGCGATGCGCGCGGCGAGCGCGATCGACCGCGGGCCGAAGCCGGACATGTAGATGGGCGGCGGCTCCTCCGGGAGCGTGTAGATCCGGGCGGTGTCGACGTCGTAGAACTCGCCGCGGTGGGTGACCACCTCGCCGGTCCACAGCCGCCGGATGACGCCGATCGCCTCCTCCAGCATCGCCAGCCGCTCGCCCGCGGGCGGCCACGGGGCGCCGACCACGTGCTCGTTGAGCGCCTCGCCGGTGCCGACGCCGAGGCGGAACCGGCCGTCGAGCATCACCTGGGCGGTCGCCGCGGCCTGGGCGATGATCGCCGGGTGGATCCGGATGATCGGGCAGGTCACCGCGGTGGTGACGGGCAGCGAGGTCACCTGGGAGAGCGCGCCGATCACCGCCCACACGAACGGGCTCTCGCCCTGCTCGTCGATCCAGGGGTGGTAGTGGTCCGATATCCACAGCCCGTCGAAGCCGGCCTCCTCGGCGAGCCGGGCCTGCCGTACCAGCTCGTTCGGGCCGTGCTCCTCGGACGCGAGGAAATAGCCGATTTTCGTCATCTCCTCCCAGTGACCGGAGAGCGGGCGGGCAAACGCCCGGCACCGCCGTCCGGCCGCCGACCTGGGAAAAACGTCAACGGCAGGGTCAAGACGGAAAAATCAACGTTAAAAAGGGGCGGCCGAGGGCAGGGGCCGTGGCATGGCAACCTTGCTGTGGATAATCGCCGTCGTACTCGTCATCGCGGGGGTCTACGTACTCCTCGCCCGCCGGGACATCCTCTGGGGGATCGTCCTGATCGTCGTCGGGCTGCTCATCGGGCCCGGTGGTGTGAGCATTTTCAACGTATGACCGACCGGCCGTCCCCGCCCGCCGCGATCCTGTTCGACCGCGACGGCACCCTCGTGACGGACGTGCCGTACAACCGGGACCCGGACGCGGTCCGCCCCATGCCGGGCGCCGCGGCCGCGCTCGCCCGGGTACGGCGCGCCGGGGTGCGCACGGGGATCGTCACCAACCAGTCCGGGGTGGCCCGGGGGCTCGTCACGCCCGCGGAGCTCGCCGCGGTGAACCGCCGGGTGGAGGAGCTGCTCGGCCCGTTCGACGTGTGGGAGATCTGCCCGCACGGCGAGGCCGACGGCTGCCCGTGCCGCAAACCCCGCCCCGGCCTGATCCTGCGCGCCGCGCGCCGCCTCGGGGTCGCCGCGCGCGACTGCGTGGTCATCGGCGACATCGGCCGCGACATCGAGGCCGCGGCGCGGGCCGGTGCCCGCGGCATCCTCGTCCCGACCCCGGTCACCCTCCCCGCGGAGATCGCCGCCGCCCCCGAGATCGCCCCCGACCTGCCCACGGCCGTCGCCCTCGCGCTCGGCGACCGCGCCCACGCCTGACCCGCTTGTCCGGCCGCCGTGCCGGTCCCCTGCGTGGCCGCCGTCACCGGCCGGCCGTACCGGAACGGAACCTAGTACGCGCCCACGGACTCGCGGGCGTACTCCGGCTCGGCCTCCTCGTCCTCCTCGTGCAGGAGGTAGACCGCGTAGGCGCGCTTGAGCACCGGCAGGGCGACGTTCCGCACCCGGATGCCGCCGGGCGTGAGGCCCTTCTCGACCCCGGCGTGCGCGTGGCCGTGGACGATCAGGTCGGCGCCGACCGCGTCGACCGCCTCGGCGAGCAGGTAGCTGCCGAGGAACGGGTAGATCTCCGGGGGCTCGCCGAGCAGCGTGTCCTTCACCGGCGAGTAGTGGCTGAGCACGATGCGCCGGTCGGCCACGACGTTCTTGAGCGCCTCGCGCCACTCGGTGGCGATGCGCTTGGTGTGGCCGACGAAGTCCTTGATCTCCCGTTCGCCGAACTCGCTCGCGCACTTCCCGGCGAAGCCGCCGCCGAAGCCCTTGCCGCCCACGATGCCGAGCCGGGTGCCGTTGGCCTTGATCACGACCGAGTCGTTCATCAGCACCGTGATCCCGGCGTCGCGCAGCATCGAGGCGATCTCCCGCTGCACGTCGGAGTGGTAGTCGTGGTTGCCGAGCACGGCGACGACGGGGACGGGCAGGTCGCGGAACTCGTCCACGACGACCCGGCCCTCCTCGAGCGTGCCGTGCCGGGTGAGATCGCCCGCGAGGAGGAGGACGTCCGCGCGCTCCTCGATGCCGTCGAGGCTGGGCCGGTACCACCCCCGGGCGTCGGTACCGAGGTGCACGTCGCCGACCGCGGCGATCCGGACCGGGCTCACAACCGCTCGTCCTCCTCCGCCTGCGCGGTGCGCACGCTCACCACGTCGCACTCGTTGTGCACGGTCGTGCCCGGGGCCGCCTCCTGGGCGACCTCGGTGAGGTACCTGCGCCGCTCCGCGGAGCCGACGCTGCCGCGCAGGTAGACCTGGTCGCCGTGCACGTCGACCCGGATCCCCAGCTCGTTGGTGCGCTCGTCGGCGGCGAGCGCCTCCCGCACGCGCGCGGCCACGTAGTGCGGCGCGTCGTGCAGCATCTCCTGGTGCGTCTGCTCCGGCATCTGCTCCCCCTTTCCCCTCCCCTTGCGGTACGGCGAGCCGCCTGCCCCCTGCCCGGCCGCCCAAACCGGCCCAGGACGCGCCGTCACGTTTTCCAACGTGCGAAAACCGGAATAACGGGCAGCAGAGAGCCGGTGCAGTGACGCAGGTACCTCCCTCGGCCTCGTCTCGCCTGAGGGGAGTGTGGGGTGCCCGACATCGATCTCGGCTCACCGGTCCTCGTCGCCCGGCTCGACAGCGTGGGCGACGTGCTGCTCACCGGGCCCGCGATCCGCGCGGTCGCCGCGCGCGCGTCCCGGGTGGTGATGCTCGCCGGGCCGCGCGGGCGCGCCGCGGCCGAGCTGCTGCCCGGCGTGGACCGCGTGCTCACCTGGCACGCCCCGTGGATCGACCCGGAGCCCGAGCCGGTGCGCGCCGAGTCGGTGGACGCGCTGGTGTCCGCGGTCGCCGCGGAGGACGTGCGCAGCGCGCTGATCTTCACCTCGTTCCACCAGTCGCCGCTGCCGCTCGCGCTGCTGCTGCGCCTCGCCGGGGTGGCGTGGATCGGGGCGATCTGCGAGGACTACCCGGGGTCGCTGCTCGACCTGCGGCACCGCGTCGACGGCGACCCGCCGGAGGCGGAGCGGGCGCTGTCGCTCGCCGCGGCGGCCGGGTTCCCGCCGCGCGACGACGGTTTACTCGCCGTGCGCAAACCCCTACCTGAAGTAGAACATCTCGTGAGAGATGACGGGTATGTGGTGATTCATCCTGGTACGTCGGTACCGGCCCGGGCCTGGCCGCCCGGCCACTGCGCGCGGGCCGTACGCCTGCTCGCCGAGGCGGGGTTCCGGGTCGTCGTCACCGGCTCTCCGGCCGACCGTGCGCTGACCGCGCGCGTGGCCGGGGACGACGGCCTCGACCTGGGCGGCCGGACGAGCCTCGCCGAGCTCGCCGCCGTGCTCGCGAGGGCGTCGGTCCTCATCGCCGGCAACACCGGCCCCGCCCACCTCGCCGCGGCGGTGGGCACGCCGGTGGTGTCGCTGTTCGCGCCGACGGTGCCCGCGTCGCGCTGGGCGCCGTACGGCGTGCCGCACGTGCTCCTCGGCGACCCCGAGGCGCCGTGCGCCGGGTCCCGGGCGCGCGTCTGCCCGGTGCCCGGCCATCCCTGCCTGAGCTCCGTGACCCCGGGCGAGGTGGTCCGCGCCGTTATCCGTCTGGTCAAGGAGGCCGCGTGAGAATCCTGGTCTGGCACGTGCACGGATCCTGGATGACCGCGTTTGTGCACGGCCGGCACGAGTACCTCGTCCCGGTCACCCCGAACCGCGGCCCCAACGGGCTCGGCCGCGCCACCACCTACGAGTGGCCGGACAACGCGATCGAGGTCGCCCCCGACCGGCTGCGCGACGAGCACGTCGACGTGGTGGTGCTGCAGCGGCCGCACGAGATCGACCTCGCCCGCCGCTGGCTCGGCCGCGGCGACGTGCCCATGGTCTACGTCGAGCACAACACCCCCAAGGGCGACGTGCCGGAGACCCGGCACCCCCTCGCCGACCGGGACGACCTCGTCCTCGTGCACGTCACCCACTTCAACCGGCTGTTCTGGGACACCGGCCGCACCCCGACCGTGGTGATCGAGCACGGCGTGCCCGACCCCGGCCACCTCTACACCGGCGAGCTGCCGCGCGCCGCCGCCGTGATCAACGAGCCGGTCCGGCGCACCCGGGTCGCGGGCACCGACCTGCTCCCCCGCTTCGCGCCCATCGACGTGTACGGCATGGGCACCGCCCGGCTCGCCGCGGACGGCGTGACCCCGCACGGCGACCTGCCGCAGTGGCGCATGCACCGCGAGCTCGCCCGCCGCCGCGTCTACGTGCACCCGTACCGGTGGACCTCGCTCGGGCTGGCGCTCCTGGAGGCGATGGCGATGGGCATGCCGGTGGTCGCGCTCGCGGCCACCGAGGTCGTCGAGGCGGTGCCGCCGGAGGCGGGCGTGGTGTCCACCCGGCCCGAGGTGCTCGCCGAGGCGGTGCGCACGTACCTCGCCGACCCGGCCCTCGCCCGGCAGGCGGGCAAGGTTGCCCGGGCCGCGGCCCTGGAACGTTACTCGCTCCACCGATTCCTGGGCGACTGGGACCGGCTGCTCGAGGAGGTAGCCCGTTGAAGATCGCGATGGTGTCGGAACACGCCAGCCCGCTCGCCGCGCTCGGCGGCGTGGACGCCGGCGGCCAGAACGTGCACGTCGCCTCGCTCGCCCGGGCGATCGCCGGCAAGGGGCACGAGGTCTCCGTCTACACCCGCCGCGACGACCCCGGCCTGCCGGAGCGGGTGCCGCTCGGCGAGGGGGTGACCGTGGTGCACGTGCCCGCGGGCCCGCCCGAGCCGATTCCCAAGGACGAGCTGCTGCCGTACATGCCGGAGTTCGGCCGGTGGCTCGCCGCCGACCTCGCCGCCGACCCGCCGGACATCGTGCACAGCCACTTCTGGATGAGCGGGCTCGCCGCGCTCGCCGCCGCCCGCGACCTCGACCTGCCGGTCGTGCACACCTACCACGCGCTCGGCGTGGTGAAGCGCCGCCACCAGGGCGACGCGGACACCAGCCCGCCGGAGCGGATCAACGCCGAGGCGATGATCGGCCGGAGCGTGGACGCGATCATCGCCACCTGCGGGGACGAGGTGACCGAGCTGCTGCGCATGCGGGTGCCGCGCCGCCGCGCCTGCGTGGTGCCGTGCGGGGTGGACACCGACCTGTTCACCCCCGAGCCGGTCGCGGCGACCACCCGCAAGCCGCGCCGCCTGGTCAGCGTCGGCCGGCTCGTGCCGCGCAAGGGGCTCGACACCGCGATCGAGGCGCTGTGCGCCATCCGGGACGCCGAGCTCGTCATCGCGGGCGGGCCGCCGCCGGACCGGCTCGACGACGACCCGGAGGTGATCCGGCTGCGCCGGTTCGCCGCGGCGAAGGGCGTCGCCGACCGGGTGCGGTTCCTCGGCCGCATCCCCCGCGAGCGGGTGCCCGAGCTGCTGCGCTCGGCCGCGGTCACGCTGTGCGTGCCGTGGTACGAGCCGTTCGGCATGGTCGCCCTGGAGTCGATGGCGTGCGGCGTGCCCGTGGTCGCCACCGCGGTCGGCGGCCAGAAGGAGACCGTGATCAACGGGGTGACCGGCATTCTCGTGCCGCCCCGGCAGCCCGCCGCCGTGGCCCGCGCCGCCCGCCGCCTCCTCGACGAGCCGCTGCAGCGCACCGCGTACGGCATCGCGGGCGCCGACCGGGCCCGCTCCCGGTACGGCTGGCCGCGCATCGCCGCCGAGACCCTCGCCGCCTACGACCGAGTGCTGGCCGCGCGCGGGCGCGCGCCGGAACGGAGGGCATCGTGAAGGTACTGATCACCGGGGGCGCGTCCGGCCTCGGCGCCGCCGTCGTGGAGGCGGTGGCGAAGGAGGGCGGGCGTCCCCTCGTCATCGACCGCTCCCCGCTGCCGTCGTCCCCCGCATCCGGGGTGTCCGACGTGGAGCACGTGCAGGCCGACGTCGCCGACCGGCTCGCGGTCGAGCGGGCCGTGGCCGACCTCGCCCGTGCCGCGGGCGGGCTCGACGCGGTGGTGACCGCGGCGGGCATCGACGCCTGCGGGCGGCTCGCCGACGTGCCCGGCGCCGAGTGGGAGCGGGTGATCAAGGTGAACCTGCTCGGCACCGCCGCGGTGGTGCGGGCGGCGCTGCCGTACCTGCTCGCCTCGCACGGCCGGGTGGTCACGGTCGCCTCCACGCTGGGGCTGCGCGCGGTGAGCGACGCCACCGCGTACTGCGCCTCCAAGTTCGGGGTGGTGGGGTTCACCCGGGCGCTCGCCGCGGAGCTCGCCGGGCGGGTCGGGGTGACGCTCGTCATCCCCGGGGGCATGCGCACCGCGTTCTTCGACGACCGCGACGACCGCTACAAGCCGCCGCCGGACATGCGGCTCAACGACCCGCGCGAGGTCGCCGAGGCGATCACGTTCGCGCTCACCCGGCCCGCGGGCTGCGAGGTGCGCGAGCTGGTGGTCTGCCCGGACACCGAGACCTCGTGGCCGTGACCGCCCTGGTGCTGCGCGCGCTCGGGCTCGGCGACCTGCTCACCGCGGTGCCCGCCCTGCGCGCGCTGCGCCGTGCCGGGCTGCGCACGGTGCTCGCCGCCCCGGCGTGGCTCGGCGAGGTGGCCGCGCTCACCGGCGCGGTCGACCGGCTGCTGCCCACCGCCGGGCTCGGCCGGATCGCCTGGCGCGGCCCGGTCGAGCTCGCGGTCAACCTGCACGGCAAGGGGCCGATCAGCCACGAGCAGCTGCTCGCCCTCGGCCCGCGGCGGCTGTGGGCGTACGCGCACCCGGCCGTGCCCGTGACCGGGCCGGGCTGGGACGAGGACGAGCACGAGGTGGCGCGCTGGTGCCGCCTGCTCGCCTGGTACGGCCTGCGGCCCGACCCGGAGGACCTGGCGCTGCCGGTGCCGCCCGGGCCGCGCCCCGCGCCCGGCACCGTGATCGTCCACCCGGGCGGCAAGGACCCCGCCCGCCGCTGGCCGCCGGAGCGCTTCGCCGCGGTCGCCCGCGCGCTGCGCCGCCGCGGCCACCCCGTCGTGGTCACCGGAAGCGCCGCCGAGCGGCCGCTCGCCGCGCAGGTCGCCGCCGCGGCCGGGCTGCCGCGGGACGCGGTGCTCGCCGGCCGTACCCCGCTGCGCGACCTGTGCGCCCTGGTCGCGGGCGCCCGCCTGCTCATCGCCGCCGACACCGGCGTCGCCCACCTCGCCACCGCGTACGGCACGCCCTCGGTGGTGATCTTCGGCCCGGTCCCGCCGTCGCGCTGGGGCCCGCCGCCCGGCCGCCCCCGGCACCGGGTCCTGTACCGCGGCCCCGACCCCCGGGCCGTCACCGTCGAGGAGGTAATCGCCGCCGCGACCGGATAGGCCCTCGGCGGCGCGAAATTCACTCGCCCTGCCGAACGACCGAAAACTACACTCCGGCAATGTGATTTCCGTCACCGCCTGATGTAAGGGACGGACATGGCCGGTTCGGAACGCTACCGCGGGCGGTCACGCGGACGCCGGGAACACGGGCGCCTGTTTCTCACGGCCGCCTCCGCCATCGCCCTTGTCGTCTCGCTCGCCGCCTGCACCCGCCCGGACGTCGGCGACTGTGCCGATATACGGGAAAACTCGCTCCGAAAGGCGGATTGCTCGAGTCCGGACGCCTTTTATCGGGTGATCGCCGTTCAGGAGGACGACGAGGACCGCTGGTGCCGGGACGTCCCGGGCACCGACAAGGTCTACCACCACTGGTCGGGCCGGGGGACCCGGATCTTCAATTACTCCGTGTGTCTCGCCATCAACATCCGTTCGTCGACGAAACGCGAGGGTAATTCGCCGAAACCCTGACGGGGATCGCGGTTTCCGGCCCCGGCCGGTGCCGTCGTCCGCCGCGTCAGCCCCGGCGGCGGGTACGGCGCAGCAGCGCGATGACCGCCTTCTCGGCCTCGCCGTGGGTGGCGAGGGACCCGGCCATGCGGTCGACGTCCGAGCCGAGGTGGCCGAGCATCGGGGCGATGGTGTGGCCGTGCTCGTACAGCTCGATCACCCGCGGGTCGACGTAGGAGGCGCGGGCCACGGCCGGGGTGTTGCCGAGGTACTCGGCGACCTCCTTCATCACCCGGGAGACCGCGCGCTTCTGGCCGTGGCCGCCGCGGGCGGCGCCGGAGACGGCGAGCCCGACCGCGGCGAGCACGGTCGCGTGCCAGGTGCGGAAGTCCTTGGCGCTGACCTCCTCGCCGAAGGTCTCCTTCAGATAGGCGTTGATGTCGGCGCTGCGCACGTCCCGCCACACGCCGTCCTCCCGGTAGCGGAGCAGCTCGCCCTCGCCCCGGGAGCACAGCGCGCGCACCACCGCGCACACCTGCGCGTCGGCGAGGGTCAGCTCGCGCCGCTTGCCGCCCTTGGCCGGGTAGGCGCAGGTGACGACGCCGTCGTGGCAGGTGATGTGCTCGACCCGCAGCGTGGCCAGGCCGTACGAGTCGGTGTACTCCTCGCCGCCGACCCGGAAGAAGCCGACGTCGAGCATGCGGGCGGCGGTGGCGAGCACCCGCAGCCGGGTGAGCCCGCGGCCCGCCAGGTGCGCCGACACGCGTTCACGGAAGGCGTCGAGGTGCTCGGCGAGGGCGAGCACGCGGTCGAACTTCGCCTCGTCCTGCCGCCGCCGCCACTCGTCGTGGTACCGGTACTGGCGGCGGCCCGCCGCGTCGGTGCCGACGGCCTGGATGTGCCCGGCCGGGTCGGCGCAGATCCACACGTCGGTCCACGCGGGCGGGATGGCGAGGGCCTTGACCCGGTGCAGCGTCCTCCGGTCGCGGATCCGGTGGCCGCGCGCGTCGTGGTAGCTGAAGTGCCGCCCGCGGCGGCGCCGGGTGATGCCCGGCTCGGCCGGGTTGCTCGGCCGCAGCTCGATGCCGTCCGGGGCGAACGGCTCGATCAGTTCGGAGTCCGTCATCTCAGCAGGTCCGCCGCTTCCTGTGCCACCGCGTCCACCGGGATGTCCGCCACCCACGACACCCGGTGCCCGCAGTCCTTCATGCCGATGTCCACGCGGTTGCCCCCGCACGCCGGGCAGGCGATCGTCCAGGAGAGCAGGGGGCGGTGCCGGGCCCGGGTGAGCGGCCCGGCGTTGATGAGGTTGCCGCACCAGTAGATGCCGACCGTGGGGGTGCCCACGGCGGCGGCGAGGTGCCGGGGGCCGGTGTCGTTCGCGATCACCAGGTCGCAGGCGGCGTAGAGGGCGGCGAGCCCGCCGACGCTCAGCTCGTCCACGACCGCCCGGGCCGGGCGGCGCATCGCGGCGATCACCCGGTCGACCACGTCGCGCTCGTCCCGGGTGCCGGTGACGACGACGGGCCGGCCGAGGTCGTCGGCGACCCGGGCGAAGCGCTCCGCGGGCCAGCGGCGGCGCGGGTCGCTCGCGCCGGGGTGGATCGCGACGAGCCCGCGCGGCGGGGTGCCGAGCACCCGGGCGAGCTCGGCCCGGTCGGCGTCGGTGACCGCGAGCCGGGGCTCGGGCGTGCCCTTGGGCCGGGCGCCGACGAGCGCGGCGACCTCGAGGTAGCGCAGGATCTCGTGCTGGTAGTAGACGTACGGCACCCAGCGGTCGAGCGGCTCGGCGTCGGGGGTGCGCAGCCCGGCGGTGACCCGGGCGCCGGTGCGGCGCACGAACGGGTTCGAGTACCGCCCGCCCCCGTGCATCTGCAGCACCAGGTCGAACCGGCGGCGGCGCAGGGCCGCGTAGAACTCCTCGGGCGCCTCGCCCTCCTCGGTGTCCGGCAGCGACACGCCCTTCACCGGCGGCAGCGCCACCACCTCGTCGACCGGTCCGGGGCGGCCGCGCAGGAAGCGGGCGTGCCAGGGGCGGCCGAGCAGGGTGAGCCGGGCCTCCGGGTAGGCGGCCTTGACCGCCTCCAGCGCCGGGTAGGCGAGCAGCAGGTCGCCGATCGCGTTCGCCCGCAGCACCGCGATCCGCCGCACGCCGGGCACCCGGCCGGAATCACTGGTCATGGCGCCTCGTCCGCGATCACGTAGTCGTAGCACTCGGCGTCGCGGTCCCGGATCGTGGTGGGCAGCTCCAGGTGGTAGGCGCGGCTCGGCAGCAGGCCGGCCCCGCCGTACCGCTCCATGAGCCGGAGCTGGGCGACCACGTCCTCCCCCGCGTGCCGCGGCGGCACCGCGGGCCAGAAGTCGAACCCGCCGCACTCGACCAGCCGCCGCCGGTCGTAGAGCACGCACGCCCCGATCCAGGCGACCTTGTACGGCCACCAGGCCCGGCCGCGGCGGCGGTACCGGTGGGCGAGGTGGAGCGGGTTGGCCGCGTTGTGCAGCAGGTGCCGGGCCCAGGCCGGGCCGCCGCGCCGTACCCGCTCGGGCCGCACCCGGCCCCGCCACTCCTCGTACGGCGCCAGCTCGTGCGGCCGCACGTCGTCCCGGTACGACCTCGTGCGGCCGCACGTCGTCCCGGTACGACAGCCCCTGTACGGCGAAGCCCACGAAACCGCAGCGCAGGGTCGCCAGGGCGTGCGCGAGCACGGCGACGCCGTGCACGTCGAGCCAGACGTCGTCGTCGAGGAAGAGCACGGCGGACCGCTCCGCCTTGGACAGCAGGAACGCCCGCTGCTCGGCCATGCCGCGCGGCGGCACGTGGCGGTGCACCTCGACCGGGTGCCCGTGGTGCCGCAGGATGCGGATCGCCGCGGCGACGATCGGCTCGTCCGCCACCGGGGTCGCCGACTGGTCGGAGACGATCACCCGGAAGCCGGGCGCGGTCTGCGCGGCGAGCCCGGTGAGGGTGACCGCGAGCGCCGCGGGCCGGTCCTTGGTCGGCACGAGCACGTCGACGTCCCGGGCGACGTCGGGGACGCCGGCCGCCGGCCCTGCGTCGCGGCCGTCCGGCCAGGGCTGGGCCATCGCGCACACAACGCCCCGGCTACCCCGGCACCATCTGGGCAAACACGATGTTTGCCGAACATATCGGGCGGTACTAACGCGCCATGGACGAGTGCATCGATCGGCTGCAGACGGCACTCGAGCGCGTCCGCCCGGCGCTCGCCACGATCGGCGCCTGGGGTGACCGTCTGGCGTCGGTGCTGCACGCCGGGGGGCGGCTGCTCGCGTGCGGCAACGGGGGCAGCGCGGCCCAGGCGCAACACCTCACCGCCGAGCTGGTGGGGCGGTTCGAGAAGGAGCGGCGGCCGTTCTCCGCGATCCCGCTGCACGCCGACACCTCGTCGCTCACCGCGCTGGTCAACGACTACCGGCCGGACGAGGTGTTCGCCCGCCAGGTGCGGGCGCACGGCCGGCGCGGCGACGTGCTGGTGTGCCTGTCGACGAGCGGGTCGAGCCCGAACGTGGTGGCCGCGGCGCGCACCGCCCGCGAGCTCGGCATGATCACCTGGGCGCTGACCGGCCCGGCCCCGAACCCGCTCGGCCTGGCCTGCGACGACGCGATCGCGGTCGAGGCGGCGGGCACCGCCACCATCCAGGAAGTGCACCTCGTCTTAGTTCACGCTCTTTGTTCTGTTTTGGACCAAGCGGCGGGAAGAAGCGGCTCCGATCCGTTCTCGTGCTACTTCTCTGGGTAGCGGCCCGGGCATGATCGAGCGCTTCGCCAAGCTGCGGGCCGTGGTCGTCGGGGACGTCATGCTCGACTCCTGGCTGCAGGGCCCGGCCACCCGCATGGCACAGGAGGCCCCCGTGCCCGTGGTGCGCGTCGAGCGCACCGAGGAGGCCCCCGGCGGCGCGGCGAACACCGCGGTGAACCTCGCCGCGCTCGGCGCGGCCGTGCACCTGCTCGGCGTGGTCGGCGACGACCGGCCGGGACGGCTGCTCGCCCGGCTGCTGCGCCGCCACGGCGTGACCGGGCTGCTCACCGGCGAGCGCCGTACCGCGGTGAAGCGCCGCCTGCTCGCCGGCGGGCAGCTCGTCGCCCGCTACGACGAGGAGGACCGCGCCCCGATCGGCGACCACCTGATCCGGCGGCTCATCGCCCGGCTGCGCCGCCTCGCCCCGCGCGCCGACGTCGTGATCGCCTGCGACTACGGCGCGGGCGTGTGCACCGACGCGGTACGGCACGCGCTGCGCGGCATGCCGCTGCTCGTGGTCGACGCGCACGACGTGCGGCCCTGGGCCGAGTGCCGCCCCGACGCCGTGCTGCCGAACTACGCCGAGGTGTGCCGCCTGCTCGGCGAGCCCGGCGACGGCGGCGACCGGGTCGCCCACCTCACCGCCGCGTCCCGGCGCATCCTGGAGGCCACCCGGGCCCGCATGGTGGTCACCACGCTCGACGGCGACGGCACGCTGCTGCACCGGCCCGGACGCCCGCCGTACCGCACCCACGCGGTGCCCGCGCCCGACCACATGAGCACCGGCGCCGGGGACACCTTCACCGCCGCGTTCGCGCTCGCCCTCGCCGCGGGCGCGAGCCCCGAGCACGCCGCCGACATCGGGCAGGCCGCCGCCCGGGTCGTGGTGCGCCGCCCCGGCACGGTCGCCTGCGGCAGGCACGAGCTCGTCCAGGAGCTCGGCACCGGCGGCCGGGCCGTACCGCCCGAGGTGCTCGCCCGGCGGATCGCCGAGCACCGGGAGCGGGGCGACCGCGTCGTGTTCACCAACGGCTGCTTCGACGTGCTGCACCGCGGGCACGTGGTGTGCCTGGAGGAGGCGCGGGCGCTCGGCGACGTGCTCGTGGTCGCGGTGAACGGCGACGCGAGCGTCACCCGGCTCAAGGGGCCGGGGCGGCCGATCAACGCCTGCGAGGACCGGGTGGCCGTGCTCGCCGCGCTCGACTGCGTCGACTACGTGGTGGTGTTCGAGGAGGACGACCCGGGCGAGCTGATCCGGCTCGTCCGCCCCGACGTGTACGTCAAGGGCGGGGACTACCACCCCGAGCTGCTCCCCGAGGCCGCGCTCGTGCGCGAGCTCGGCGGCGAGGTGCGGGTGCTCGACTACGTGCCGGACCGGTCGACCACCGCGATCGTCAACCGCATCCGCACCCAGGCATAGCCGGCCCCGGCCCGGGTAGTGAGGCACGGTCCGGGCGGGACGTCCACCCGACCCGGCCGACACCGGAGGCGACCATGAAGCGGATTCCCGAGGAGCGTTCCCCGACCGGCAAGCCGATGGTCCCTGCCACCCCGCGCGACGTGCTGCACATCCGCATCGGCTCGTTCATCCTGCTGTTCACCCTCGCCTTCGGCACGCTGGCGTTCGTTCTCGGGGTCACCGTGCTCGGCATCCTGCTCTACCTGATCGCGATCGGCACGATCGTCGACATCGTGCTCGCGGTACGGCGCCAGCGCCGCCTCGGCGGCAGCCCCGAAGGCCTCGAATGACCCGCGGGCCAGGCGCGCACCGGTCCCCGGGGCGCGCCGTGACGCCCGGGGCACACCCGATGAAGGAGTGACGGCGCATGGCCGTCGACGACCCGCACCGGCTGGGCGAGCTCGCGGCGCAGCTCCGCGTGGACGCGGTGCGCGCGTCCGCCGCCGCGGGGTCGGGCCACCCCACCTCCTCGCTGTCGGCCGCCGACCTGATCGCCGTGCTGCTCGCCCGGCACCTGCGGTACGACGTCCACCACCCCGGTAATCCCGGCAACGACCACCTCGTGTTCTCCAAGGGCCACGCCTCGCCGCTGCTGTACGCGACGCTCAAGGCGGCCGGGGCGATCGGCGACGCGGAGCTGCTCACCTTCCGCGCCCGGCACAGCCGGCTGGAGGGGCATCCCACGCCGCGGCTGCCCTGGGTGGACGTGGCGACCGGCTCGCTCGGCTTCGGGCTGCCGGTCGGGGTGGGGCTCGCGCTCACCGGGCGGCGGCTCGACCGCCTGCCGTACCGGGTGTGGGTGCTGTGCGGCGACGGCGAGCTCGCCGAGGGCTCGATGTGGGAGGCCGCCGAGCACGCCGGGTACGAACGGCTCGGCAACCTCACCGCGATCGTCGACGTCAACCGGCTCGGCCAGCGCGGCCCCACCCGGCACGGCTGGGACACCGCCGCGTACGCGGCCCGGTTCGGCGCGTTCGGCTGGCACACGATCGAGATCGACGGGCACGACCTGGACGCGATCGACCACGCCTATCGCGAGGCCGCGCGGAGCGACCGGCCGGCCGTGGTGCTCGCGCGCACCCGCAAGGGCCGGGGCGTGGCGGCGGTCGAGGACCGCGAGGGCTTCCACGGCAAGCCGCTCAAGGACGCCGGGCACGCGATCGCCGAGCTCGGCGGGGAGCGGCACCTCACCGTGTCCGTGGCGCCGCCGCGGTCGTCGCGACAGCCGCACCGCTTCCCCGGCGGGCCGTACCGGCCGCCCGAGTACGAGGTCGGCACCCAGGTGGCGACGCGGGACGCGTTCGGGGCGGCGCTGGCGGCGCTCGGGGCGGCGCGCGGCGAGGTGGTCGCGCTCGACGGCGAGGTCGCCGACTCGACCCGGACCGAGGCGTTCGCCGCCGCCCATCCGGAGCGGTTCTTCGAGTTCTACATCGCCGAGCAGCAGATGACGGCCGCCGCGGTCGGCATGCAGCGGCGGGGGTGGATCCCGTTCGCGGCGACGTTCGCGGCGTTCTGGACGCGTGCGTACGACTTCGTGCGGATGGCCGCGGTGAGCCGGGCCGACCTGCGGCTGGTCGGCTCGCACGCGGGCGTGTCCATCGGGCCCGACGGCCCGTCCCAGATGGGCCTGGAGGACCTCGCCGCGTTCCGCGCGGTCCACGGCAGCACCGTGCTGTACCCGTGCGACGCCAACCAGGCGGCGGCGCTCACCGCCGCGATGGCCGGCCTCTCCGGGGTGTGCTACCTGCGCACCACCCGCAACCCCACGCCGGTGATCTACCGGCCGGGCACGCGGTTCCCGGTCGGCGGCAGCCGGGTGCTCCGCGGCTCCGGCCGGGACGCGGTGACGATCGTCGCCGCCGGGATCACCGTGCACGAGGCGCTCGCCGCCGCGGACGCCCTGGCCGCGGACGGCATCGCCGCCGGGGTGATCGACGCGTACTCGGTGAAGCCGATCGACGCGGCCACGATCCGCACGGCCGCCGAGCGCACCGGCCGCGTCCTCACCGTCGAGGACCACTGGCCCGAGGGCGGCCTCGGCGACGCCGTGCTCGAGGCCCTCGCGGAGTCCGACGCCAAGGTGGTCCGGCTCGCCGTACGGGCGATGCCCGGCTCGGCGACGAGCCGGGAGCAGCTCGAGGACGCCGGCATCGACCGCGGCGCGATCCGCCGGGCCGTCCACGACCTGTACGCCCTGGCGGCCCGCTGACCACGTCGCGCCGTACGGCCGGGGCCGTCAGTGAGCCACCGGTGGGCGGCACGTGGTTCGCCCCGGTCGCGGCCGCCGCGCGTCGGGCGGGGCTCAGCGGGCCTTCGCGGTGGCCCGGCGGTTCGCCTTCTTGATCGCCTCGACGAGCTCGCCCTTCGTCATCCTCGAGCGGCCCTTCACGCCGAGGCGGGCGGCGGTCTTGTAGAGGTGCTCCTTGGTGGCGTTCGCGTTCACGCCCTCGGCCGTCCTCCCCTGGCGCGGCGTGCCCCTGCGCGCCTGGGCGTCGGACGGGCCCTTCGCGGCCTTGGGCTCCCAGTGGTCGCCCACCTTCTCGAACGAGTGCTTGAGCGCGGCGTACGCGGTGCGGTGGGCGCGCTGCCCCTCGCCGTAGGTCTCCACGGCGGAGTCGTGCGCCTTGATCCAGGTGTCCTGGGCCTTCTTCGGCGACCGTCGCAGCGTGGACGGCAACTCTTCCCTGGCGGGCATCTCCGGCTCCTTTCGGCGCTGACGGCCGGCGCTCGGCCTCGCGCCCTCCCCCTATCCCCGGTACGGCCCGCAAACGTGCCATATGGCCCGGACGGCCCTGCCGTACCGGACGGCCCAAAAAATTCATGGCGGCTCGGGAACATCGGGCCGCCGTCGTTGGTTCAATACAGCGTGGCCGGTGTGCCCAGTGTCCCCGGGCCTCACCCATTTGCCTTCGCGGAATACCGTTCGGCTGGAGCCGCGTTGAGCCTTCGCCGCGAGGCGACACGCACACCGGTGCACACGCGTCGAGGGCCTCGCCACAACCAATGGCGGGGCCCTCGTTGCCGTTCCCGGGCGGTGTGCTTCCGCCGCTCAGAGCTCCAGATCGAAGGAGACGTCCACGACCCGGACGGTCGCGACCGACGGATCGTCGAGCATCTTCCGCACCTGGGCGACCGAGACGGTCCGGTCCACGTACCCGTACACCTTGCCCGCGGTGGCGGCGGCGCGCAGCCTGCTCAGGTCGAGGCCGAACCGGCGCAGGTTGGCGTCGTCATGCTCGCGCAGGGACGCCGTCCAGCGCCGGAAGTTCTCCAGCTCGTGCGGCACGAGCTCGTGGCAGGCGCCGCTGCGCGGCTCGGAGGTGCTCGGCGACATGTGGCCCCCCAGGTGATGGGGGTCGCGCGCGGGCGGCTCTCGTAGACCACGAGCTCCGGGCACGAGCCGTATCGGCGCGCGAAATCGGCGAGCCCGGGGGCGTCGAGCGGGGTGGCGAACTCGACGACGACGAGCGCGTTCATGGCCTCGGGCAGCCTGGCGAGGACCGCGCGCATCCGCTCCTTCGGCCGGTTGCCGGTGCCCAGGTCGTAGAGGGCGTAGCTGAGCGGCGTCTCGGTGGCGTGCCCGAGCGGCACGCGGGCCACGCGGCCGAACAGGTCCTGACGGATCTCCTCCCTGCGGTCGCCGAACGCCGCGTCGGTGCCGAACGTCCCGGTCGCGCGGATCGGGGTCGCCCCCACCTCGAGCGAGAGCGTGAGCGGGGACGCCTCGATCGCGCCGAGGCGTATCCGGTACGCGGGATTGGCGATCGCCAGGGCCGTGCCCAGCACGTCCCGCATGCGCTGCTCCCGGTCGCCGCGCAGGTGCGGCGCCCGCAGGCCCAGCGTCGCCGCGAGGGTGATGACGAGCAGGATGGCGGCCGTGACGAGGCTCGTCCGCAGGATGCCCCTGCGGATCGCGCGGCGCGTGCGCCTGGGGTCGAAGTCGGGGATCTCGAACTCCGGCGGGCCGTCGTGCTCGTCGAAGTCCGTATGGGGTCTGTTATCGGTCATCGTTCGGCTCCGTAGGCTCTGGCGAAGGCGGCGCAGGCCCGCCACAGGGGGGTTTTGATCGAGCTCGTGGTGCGGCCGGTCATCGCCGCCACCTCCGCGAGGGAGAAGAGCACGTCGAGGACCGCGACGGCGTCACCCGCGAGCTCCGGCACGCCGAGCTCGTCCGCGTCCGGCAGCGGGAGCTCCCGGCGGAGGCGCCGTACGTGGTCGATGAGGACGTTGCGCGCGATGCTGAGCAGCCAGGCCGCCGGTGACCCGCCGCGCCGGCCGAGCAGCGCCCGGGTGGCCTTGACGAAGGTCTCCTGCGCGAGGTCCTCGGCGAGGTGGGGGTCTCGGGTACGGCGCAGCAGGTGAGAGCGTCGTCCTGGTGAACGCGCTCGACCCCGCCACCTTCCGCGGCGAGTCGAACGCCTACCCGCGCCGCGGCCGCATCCCGTCGAGCGTCAACGTGCCCTTCTCGGCGAACACGTCGCGGACCTCGTCGGTGCCGCGGACCTCGACGTGGTCGGCCGGACGACGCCGGGCGGCTCGGGGTGCCGGTCGGCTTCGCTTGGGGCGGCCGCCTCATGTTCCGGCCCAAGGAAGGGCGGCGGGACAGTTACCGAGGCGACTCCGCCGCGTCGTACCTCTCCAGGACCTGGCGGCAGAAGTGGGCGAGGTTCAGCCGCAACGCCTCGTCGGGCGTGAAGGCCGCCAGTGCCTGTCCCTCGGTCAAGGTCAGCTGCTCGGGCGTCAGCGGTGTGTGCACTTCGAAGACCGTTGACCGGCCGGCCGCGCCGTTCGCCCAAACGACACGTCTTCCCCGGGACAAGCCGGAGCCTGCCCCGGCACAAGCCGGTGCCGCCGATCCCCGCGGCCGCTCCGCCGGTGGCGCGATGAGCGCCGGCGGGATCGTCATGAAAGCCAAGTTTTGACCTTCGTGGACCGCCGATCTCGTCCTCCGGACCCACGAATCAACCGCCGCTGACCTTCCTCTGAAAAACAATGCCCGGCGCTGTAGGCCGGACATCCGCGCCGCCGGCGCGCATATTGCCAACGGCGGCCGGAAACCCCATTTCATCCTCCGCGCCAATTCCCGAGACGTGCGGATAACTTACCCAAATTTCGTATCCGCAGGGCCAGATCCGAGGTTAGCGGGCCACCAAACGAGGCGATCACCCCATAGTGGCCGCATGACCGCGAGCAGCGGGTTACCGGGCCCGGTTGCGGCCCGGTGTCTCAGGTAGGAGATCTCGTGAACGGGTTCGGTGGGGACGTCAACGGTCAATTCGTGAGCTGTGTCGCCCTCCCGGCGATGACGTCATCGGTCGCGACCGCGCGTGTCCATACGCGCACCCTCATGCAGCAATGGGAAGTGCCGGCCGTTGTCGACGACGCCGAAGTCGTCGTCAGCGAAATACTCACCAACGCGATAAAGGCGACGACTTTCCTGCCCTGCGACGCCGACGCCCCGGAGCCATCCGACCACCCCGAACACGTGTGCCTCTGCCTGTTCCTCGACGACGGCGAACTCGTCGTCGAGGTCTGGGACCCCCGCTACGAGACCCCCAAGCGACGGGACGTCGACCTCTACGACGAGGGCGGCCGCGGCCTCTGGCTCGTCGAGTCCCTGAGCCGCGCCTGGGGCGTCCGCTGGCCCCCGACCGGCGGCAAGATCGTCTGGGCCCGACTGACCTGCCCCACCCCTCCCTCGGCCGCCACGGCAGCCCACGACCAACCCCCGACCCGCCTCGGCGCGTCCACGTGACCCCGGCACGGCCGTACCGCAAAGCCCCCCACCCATCCCCGGGGCCATGCCGTGGCTATGACGCCTCTCCGAGCAGCTCCGCCACCCGGGAGCGAACGGATCGTGTCTGCGGATCCTCGTAGGAGGCGAGTATCTCCAAGGCGCGTCGCCCGTTCTCCACGGCCGCATCCACCTCGCCCGCGAGGCGCTGGGCTATGGCGAGATCCCCCAGCGCCACCCCGAGCCGCCATTGGTCGCCCAGCTCGTTGTGCACGGCCGCCGCACGCCGATGAAACTCGATCGCCTCCTCCGGCCGCCCCATCTCGCGGTAGGCGCGGCCCGTCGCGTTCCACGCCTGCGCCTCACGTGCCCGGTCGCCGAGTTCTCGGTGCAGCTGAGCGGAACGCTGGAGAGCGACGAGGGCGTCCTGCGCGTTGCCGCGTGCAAGGTGCACCATGCCGAGTTCGAGCAGCCAGTAACCCTCCCAGACGGCGTTCTGATGTTCCCGTGCGATGGCGACGGCCCGGTCGATGTACTCCTGTGCCCTCTCGAGTTCGCCGCGTTGCCGAGCGATCAGGGAGAGAATGCGTAACGCATTCCCTTCCCCACCCCGGTCGCCGCGTGCGACGAACAGATCCAGCGCCTGCCGTACCAGGGGCTCAGCCTCGCCCGGCCGACCCAGTTCGGCGCGCACCTCGGCGAGGTTGGCCGCGGTCACCGCCGCCCAGAAGGGCTCATCGAGGTCACGGAAGATCGCCATGCCGCTCTCGAACATGGCGCCCGCCTGCACCAGATCGCGGCTTCTGAGGTGGATCAGCCCGATGGCGTTCAGGGACAGCCCCTCGGCCATGCGGTTGCCCAGCTCGCGGCGAAGCTCGAGGGCCGCGGTGTGGTATTGGAGCCCTTTCGCCAGCCGGTGCGACTGGGTGTAGGCCATGCCCAGGCTTTCCAGCAACTCGGCTTCGGCCTCCCGGTCGCCCAGCCGCCGCGCGGCGTCCAAGCCGATCGTCGAGGTCGTGATCCAGTCGTCGAAGGGATTGAAGCGCATGTAGGCGGCACGCAGCGCTACCGCGAGCTTCCACGCGATGTCGGGCATTCCGTTCGCCGCGGCGGCCCGCGTGGCTGCCACGAGGTTCGGCCGCTCGGTCTCGTACCACTCCAGCGCATCCCGGTAGGTGTCGAACCGCAGCGGCTCCAACCCTGGTGCCGGCGGATCAAGCGGAACATGGGCCTCGCCCGGGTTGAGGAAACTTTGCGCGGCGTCCATCGTCCGCAGGTACCACTCCAGCGCCCGGCGCAGATGGGCGCGACGGTCCTCCGCTGTCTCCTCGCGGTTGGCCTGATCCGTGGCGTAACTGCGTAGCAGATCGTGAAACTGATAACGGTCAGCCGAATGGTTTTCCAACAGATGCGCTCCGACCAATGTGTCCAATTTGTGTCGGGCCGAGGTCACGCTCGTGCCGACCATGGCTGCGACGACGGGAGCGCCGAATTCCGCTCCGGGGTGCAGACCCAGGAGCCGGAACAGGCGCGCGGTGTCCGCCGGGAGCGCGCGGTAGGACCAGGCGAACACGGTTCGCACCGCCTCCCCTTCGCTCTCCTCGGCGGTGAGCGCGTCCCAGCGCCCCGACTCGCTGCGCAGGTCGGCGATGAGTTCGTCGAGCTGCATCCACGGCCGGCTGGCGGCCCGCTCGGCGGCGATGCGCAAGGCGAGCGGTAGCCGGGCGCACAGCCGCGCGAGCTCGGCCAGCTTCGCCGGATCGTCCTGGGAGCGATAACCGGCGGTGACCACACGGAGCAGCTCGACGGCGTCGTCCTCCTGCAGCACGCCCAAGGTGATCCGGTGCGCTCCCTCGCGAACCACGAGGCTGGAGAGGCGGCTGCGACTGGTCACCAGGACGAGGCAGCCCGGCGCCCCCGGCAGCAGCGGCCTGACCTGCGCGGCGGTCGCCGCGTTGTCCAGCACGATGAGCATGCGCCGATCCGCGAGCAGTGACCGGTACAGCGCGGCGGCCGCGTCGACATCGGTCGGGATCGCCTGCGGGGAGACGCCGAGCGAGACGAGGAATCGGCCAAGGGCCTGCTGCGGGCTCACCGGCTCCCCCGGGTCGTAGCCCCGAAGGTTCACATAGAGCTGCCCGTCAGGGAAACAATCCTTCACCTGATGCGCCCAGTGCAGGGCGAAGGTGGTCTTGCCCACGCCCGCCGTGCCCGCGATCACCGCCAGCGACACCGAAGGCGGATCGGTGGCGGTGTCGGAGAACAGCACCGCGTCCAGATGCCGGGATTCGGATAACCGGTCGACGAAACCTCGTACGCCGCCGGGGAGCTGCCGCGGCGTCGGCGGTACGGCGGGGCCGGCATTGTGAAAATGAATTCCGCCATCGATCGTGCCCGCCTGCACCACGTTGCTCGCCGAGCCCGACATCTCGGAACGGGTCATCGGGCTGGGTGACCGATCCGGTTCTTCCTGGGCTCGTTCGTCTGTCCGCACCTCCTGGTCTCCTCCGTGACCGCATTCCTCAGACCGGCGGGATCAGCGCTGCGATCTTACGGTCGAAGTACAGATGAAGATCCTCGCCCTTCGCATAGAGATCACGTATGAACGAGGTCCAGCGGTTCACGGTTTCACGGTCGGAGTATCTGATGGCGCCGTCAAGAACGCCGTCTTCGTCGTAGAGCACCTCGTAAAGGACGGAGTCGCCGAGTGTGACCACCTCCGGAAGTTGTCCGCCGCTTTCGTACGGCGCAACGTCCTCCGGACCCACGACTCTGATGAGCTCTCCGCATTCCTCACGAAGACGCAGGAGATGGAGCTCCCATTGGAGGTAGGGATCGAGTGGCTCCTCCACCACACGCACGCGGTAGAGGTCGATCCCCAGACGCGCGGCTTGCGCGGAGAACTCGCGCAGATAGTCGCGTTCCTCCTCGATCAGAGTGAGCGCCTCACTCCAATCGCCTCGGTTGAACGCCTCCCAACTGGGAAAACCTGGCTCCTTGAAATGCTGCTGTCGCTCGAGTTTCCACGACTCCTGGCCGCGGATCTCCCATTGCCGCCTCCGGAACTCCCGGCGATAGGCGTCGAGCGACAGGCGTGACCCCAGGGACCTGTTGAGCGCCGGTGACTTAGGCATCGGGAATATCCCTCTTGGCCGCTACGATCGTCTGGCGCGGTATGACCACGAGCCTCTCGTCGGCGGCGATCCGCACGCCGGAGGGCAGCCGAGATCGGTAGGCCTCGGTGAGGTCGCGGCCGATTACGGCGATGTCGCCGTCGTCCAGTTCCCAGATGTCGGGACAGCCGTCACGGCCTCCCGTGACACCAAGCTCCTCGGGTGACTTACCCAGCCTCTGTAAGAAGGATGCCGAGGCGTTCGCCTCCCAAGCACGGGGTGTGTCCATAGGAAATCCTCGCGTTCGCCTGACCTTACAATTCGACCGTACACAGAATGGTCTGCAAGGACAATGTTCGTCCGATATAAGGCTGTGCCGCACCGACTTATTTTGTAGGGACTTATACGACGACGATCGGGTTTTCACCCGACAGCTCCAAGAGTCCCATCTGAAGTCGTTCGACATGGTTGGCACCATTGATCAAGATCTTTAATGTCGAGTGTAGACATCTCGATCAATCCGGGCAATGACCTTTACGCGAAAGTGATCTTGCTCATCCAGTCGATCCACCCAGATCTTGTACCCCTATTCGGAGGCGACTTCCTAAAGCTTCAGCAATGGCCATGCCCTCAACAAAGGGACGATCCGGGTCTAGTAGGTGAGGGCCCGACGTCGCGCGGGTCCAACGCCCGTACCGGTCATCGACGCTTTGGCCGGGATGAAGTCCTACGCATCGCCGGATTGCATTCGGCCACATGTGCGAATTGGACGGCGCGGATTGGCCGGGCCATGAAACTTTCCCGCTCTGATCGCCGGCCGGCTATCGGCGGCGGTCGAAACGCAAGGGCAGTGCAGGCGACAGGTCGTGGCTTCGGCGGGTGGTGCGCGTGCCGGACGGTCATCGTATGAGAAGCGATTCCGTGCGCGTAACCGGTTGGCTACACACAGCCAGGCAGGCGATCACCGTGGGCTACGGTGGAGCCGTGGCCGTTGGCCCCTCATCGGCAACGGTCGGAGGGCGACACCCGCGTCAGGCAGGCAGGTGGATGGAGACCTTCGGCAAGCGTGCGCGTGCCCTCATGCGTGAGCGTGGGATCTCCCTGCGTCGGCTCGCACAGCAGATCAACTACGACCCCGGGTATCTGTCCAAGGTCCTCAATGGGCGGAAACGCGCCACCCCTCACCTGGCCGAACGCGTCGACGCGGCCTTGGGGGCGAACGGAGAGCTGGCCGCCCTCGTCCCGCCCGGCGGCCGGTGGAGAGTGCCGGACGACGCGTCCGACGGCGGGCTCAC